>ENA-OQCZ01000194-OQCZ01000194.1-human-gut-metagenome-genome-assembly--contig:-NODE-194-length-20405-cov-2.713680_pt1 | contig 20405 bp, 21 predicted proteins | sample MGYA00242505_ERZ504594 | MGnify/ENA primary metagenome ERZ504594 (study PRJEB26092, sample SAMD00036329) | human gut metagenome | host: Homo sapiens | study: EMG produced TPA metagenomics assembly of... | reverse complement strand
GCAGTAGTGCGCGGTGTCCAGCCGCAGCAGACGCGCGAAATGCGGGTCGACGCCCAGCCATTGCGATGTCAGGATACGCAGCACGTGCGCGTGCGCCACCAGCAGCACGTCGTTGCCGGCGTCCAGCTCCGTCGTATAGTGCGCAGCGTTCGAGGCGGCTCGGCCGCCTGTCTACGAGAGGAGAGAGCAATGGGGAGCACGTTCACCAGAAGGCAGTTCGTCATGGGGGCTATGGTGCTGGGCGGGTCGCTCGCGCTGACCGGATGCAGCCCGAAGCCCGAATCCAAGAAGCAGGACGGCGCGTCGGGCGCAACCGAGCCCGTGCAAGCCGATATCATCGTCATCGGTTCGGGTCTGGCCGGCTCGGCCTGTTCGATCTCCGCGGCGCAGAGCGGCGCGAGCGTGCTGCTGGTCGACAAGGCGCCGTTTCTCACGTCCACCTTCCTCACCTCGAAGGGCAACGTGTCCATTGCCCAGGTTCCAGAGAATAAGGACGAGTGGTGCTTCGAATCCGAGACGCCCGACACCATGGACCAGTTCGTCAGCCGTTACCGCAACCTCACCGAGATCGGCAAGGTGGACGCGCCGTATCCCGACTATAGCCGCATGCAGCGCATGATGGAGGAAAGCTGCGCCACCATTGCGTGGGTGGAGCAGCTGGGCATCACGTTCGAGAAGTCGTTCACCAAGGAGATGGTGGGCACCGACACGGTGAAGCCCGACGTCAGCGCCGACCCCGCGACGGAAGCGGGCGTCCAGGTGGCGAACGCGTTCGCGGCCGAATTCGAGCGCTTGGGCGTGCGGACGATGCTGTCCACCGAGGCGAAAGAGCTGATCATGGACGGCGACACCGTGGTGGGCGTGAAGGTTGAGGGGCCTGACGGTGCCCAAGAGCTGCGTGCGAAGGCCGTGGTGCTGGCCACCGGCGGCTTCGGCGGCAGCGCGGAGTACTGCGACCAGCTGGTGCCCGCCATCAACGAGATGGGCTTCCAGTACCTGGGCAACGCCATGAACACGGGCGACGGCATGACCATGGCCTCCGCCATCGGCGCCGCGCTGTACGAGGACCCGTGGGTCATCCCGAACGTCATCATGCCCACGCGCACGCTGACGAAGGCCGACGCGGGCTTCAAGAAGCTGTGCGACACCGGCATGGAAGGCGCTGCCACGTCGTCGAAGATGCTGGTAGACGCTACGGGCGCGCGCTTCGTGAACGAGGCGGCCCCGGTGACGGCGCTGGCCACGTCCATGACCGACAACCAGGCGGGGCCGTACTACGTGCTGTTCGACAGCTCGAACGCCGAGGTGGTCGCAGTCATCGAGAAGGGCCTGTCCACGGGCGACGTGCTGAAGGGCGCTTCGATCGAGGAGCTGGCCGACGCGGCCGGCGCGCCCCAGCTTGCGGCGACGTTCGAGGCGTACCAGCAGGCGGCAGCTGCGGGTGCGGACGAGGCGTTCGGCAAGAAGGCCGACATGCTGGCGGCGTACGGCGACGGCCCGTTCTACCTGGTGAAGTTCGTGCCGTCCTACGTGGCCACGATGGGCGGCGTGAAAACCGACGCATCGTGCCAAGCGCTCGGCGAAAACGGCAGCGTCATCCCCGGCCTGTTCGCGGTGGGCGAGGCCACGCACCGCTTCATGTACAACCGCAGCTTTGTGCGCCACTGCTCCAACTCCAGCGCCCTCACCATGGGTCGTCTGACGGGAGCGGCGCTGGCCACGGCGTAACAACCCGATCTTCCCTCGCGCGCAGGCCGGACCCCCTCCCCGGCCTACGCTTGCGTTTGCCCGCCGTCAAGCATGCGTCGAAAATCCCCGCTCTATCGTCCCATAGGACGACAGGGATCCGCACACGCTTGTCGCGGCGCCAAGCGCTCCGAATGTTTCACGTGAAACATTCGTTCGATTGCTGATTCGTTGCGGGTTTCGTCCTCGCGACGGCGTTGCCCCCCCGCGATGGGGTTGTCAACGAAAAGGGCTAACTCTTCTTGGCGGCGCTCGTCTCCTCGATGAGGTCGAGCAATTCCTGGCGCGAGTGCACGTCCATCTTCGCGTAAGCGTGGCGCAGGTGGGTTTTCACCGTGTGCTCCGACAGCGTGAAACGCTCGGCGATGGCCCGGGCGCTGCGTCCCGCCGCAAACTCCTCGATCACTTCGAACTCGCGGTTCGTCAGCTCGTAGGTGCTTTTCATCTGCACGAGGGCATCGCCCGCCGACAGGTGCGCCAGCGGGGCGGCCGCCGCTTCCTCGGGGGCGCTCGCATCGCCGGCCGCATCCCGCTTCGACGCATAGCGAAGGTAGCTGCAGAACATGAGCGCTAACGTGGCCACCAGCAGCCACACCGATCCGACGAGCGCGAGCTGCGGATCGACGCCGGTTTGCTCCAGCAGCGTCTGCGCCGCGAAGCGTCCCAGCGCCACCGACAGCCTTGCGACGCCCAAAAAAGGCCAAGCCCAGCAGGAAGAACGCCGGCAGCTTCCGCTCGTTCGCCTCGCTGATGAACATGAGCCACAGCAACACGTAGAACGAGATGAGGAATGCGGTCATCAGCGATCCGGCCACGTGCCCGTCGGCGACGTTGAGGCTGCGGTATAGCAGTATGGTGACCAGGCACAACGCGGTTATGGGCGTGATGTAGTCGATGTTCGCCTTGCGCGGCTTCGCCACCAGCAGCACGGCCAGCATGGCCACGGCCGCGATGATCCCGAACAGGCCGGTGAGGTCGGTCTGCGCGTACTGCAGGTTGTTGTGGATGTCGAGCTCTATCACGAACCCGCAGATCAGCGAGAACGCGAACGTCCCTGCGACCGCGCGCTTCGTGCGCGAAAGCGCCTCGGCCATGGAGGTGGCGGGTGCGACGGATTCCTTCATCTGCTGGGCGACGAACGCGTTGTTGCGCAGGCACCACAGCAGCGCGACGGTGGACAGGACGAACGACGCCAGCAGCATGATGCTGCGCCCGCCTGGGAACAGCGAGCTGGTCAGCGGCGGAAGCAGCGTATCAATGAGATACGCGGCGGCGATCAGGGGAAGCGAAAGCCGCGGCCGGTAGCTGGTGAACACTTCCATCCAGCAGAGGATGGACAGCGACCAGCCCATGCCCGCCGTCACCTGCATGGCGATAAGCGCGATATCGTTTGTGTTGCCCGACGCAACGAGCACGGCGTAGATCGAGCTGACGACGACGGCCGTGACGAACAGCGGCTTCGCCCGGTCGATGCGCCCGACGTAGGAAAGGACGGCGACGACAAGGAACGTGAGCCCGTCGGCCACGAGGCCTACCAGGGCGTAGGGGCTGGGGCTGTAGGGCCCCGTGTTGAGGTCGAGCAGCCGCGCGCCCTGCAGCAGGCCGAACCCGAGCGTGGCCGCCGCCGCGAGGGCGAGGATTCGCGTTTTGTCGGATGCGTGCGCGTTCATCGTTTCCCCTTTGCTTGCGAAACAGTCGCGCCCCACTATAACGCACCCGCGCCCGCCGCGCTCTGCGAAGCCGAGCAGAACCGCACAGATGTTTCACGTGAAACATCCGGTGTTCGCACCGTCGCGATCATGCGACCCTGCCGGACATCGAAGCGAACGAATGTTTCACGTGAAACATTCGGGTCCTTCGCTGTTTCTAGTGGGTACCATACCTCTCGGGGATCCCGAGCGACAGCTTCCCCAGGTGGAGAAATATCATCGCCTTGAAGTTCTCGAAGTTGCGGTACCCCCTCGCCGCGCGCTTGACCGACTGGATGACGGAGTTCAGCCCCTCCAGGATCGAGTTGGTCCTCCTGAAGTCGAAGTAGGCGAGTATCTCCTCGCGGTTCTTGGCGATCGTCTTCGCAACCGGCTTCATGGGCGCGAGGTTGGAGTGCGCCATCCAGCTTGTCAGCGCATCAAGGGCTTCAGCCGCCTCGGCTCGCGAGGTGCACTCGTAGATGCGCTGCATGGCTTCTTTCATGGCGCACGCGCGGCCGGTCTTAAGGTTCTCTTTTGCGAGTTCGCGCTTGCGCGATAGCTGGGAGGCTTTCAGATTGGCTTCGTTTTTAAGCCAGAGCCAGCGGGTTCGCTTCAGGAGATCTCGTTTGCCCTCGGACTCCCGCGCTTCGGCGGCGCGCACCTTATCGACCGCCTTGGTGAACAGCTGGATCACATGGAAGCGGTCGGCTATGCGGGCGGCCTGCGGCATGTGGACGGCGATGCCGCTCGCGAACGAAGGGGATAGGTCGCAGGTAACGGCCTCCACGGCCTCTGCGTCCCCTCCATGTGCGGCCAAGTCGTCCGCGAACCCTGCAACGGTTCCCGCGTCGCGTCCCTCTTGCACCGACACGACGCGGCGTGCGTCCAAGTCGACGAATGCGGAAAGGTAGTCGTGCCCTCGCTTTTTGGCGGTCTCGTCGACGCCCACCGCGCGCACGTCCGAGTAGTCCGCATGCGCGCATGCTCGCGCCACGCATGCCCTTATCGCCCGCCAAAGCCTCGTGTCCGTTTCACCTAAAAGCTCTCCTATGGCGCTCACCGTCAGCCCCGAGAGCGCCATGACGACGACCTGGGCGGCGAACAGGGCCGTGAAGTGCTTGGCGTCGTCGGCCTCCCAGGGAACGCGCACGGTGACGACGCCGTGGATCGGGCACCCGACCCTGGGGACCTTGCAGTGGACGATCGTCCTGTACTGCCAGATGTCGAGGTGGCGCCACTCGCGCTCGCGGGTGTCGTAGACGCCGTGCATGCCCCCGCACGCGGTGCAGAACATGGCCGAGCCCGTCGCTCGCTCCACGAAGACGTGCAGCTCGTCTTTGCCCCCTGCGACCTCCCTGAACTCCGCATCGACGACCTTCCATTCGGGGCCGAGGTTCAAGGACTTCTCGAAAAGAGCCGCGAGCATTGCCGCTTGGGTGTTCATGTCTGCTCCGATTCCGTAGCGCCGTCTGCGTGTCCCATGGTACCGCTTGCAGCTCCATAAGGTGGGCTCCCTAGCAAGTTCGCCCTGTCAAACCACTAGAAACAGCGAAGGGCCAACATTCGGGCTGCGGAAGAAACGCGCCAGGCGTTTTCGCACCCGCTGCAAATGTGCGCTTCCTTGATCGAGCGCTCCCGCGTCGATCTGCACGCTGCGGAGCCCGCGCCCAGATTCGTCGTGCGAGGCTAGGACGATGGGCGCGCTACCCGCTCACCACGCGGGGCAGGGCGATGTCGTGGGGCTCGCAGGGGACGGTTTCCACGCGCTGTTCGTCGAAGGCTATGCCGACCACGGTGGCATCGGCGCGCAAGCGGGGGGCAGCAGCTGGTCGTAGTTGCCGCCGCCGTAGCCCAGGCGTCGCCCGGCATCGTCGAAGGCGACCAGCGGCACCACCACGGCGTCGAGCTCCTCAGGATCGACGGCCTGGAACCCGTCGCGCTCCAGCGCTTCGCAGGCAAGGCAGCGCAGGGGCGCGCCAAGGAACCCCGCTGCGGCCGCGTCCAGCTGCTCGCGCGCCACGCGGTAGAATCGCATCAGAGGCGACCCGCTCGTGCCGCCCGTTTCGCCCGCTGTCCGCGACTCACTCGGCATTCGCGGCACGTCTCCCGCCCGCGGCTCGCTCGATACCGGCGCCCCACCTGTTTCGTCCGCGCCCGCGCGACCCGCCGTCCGCGACCCGCCCGCTGCAGGCTCCTCGCGCACCATGCAGGGGAAGCACACGTCCCAACCGCGCGCGTACGCCGCCTCGACGAACGGCCGCGTGTCCACCTCACTGCGCATCGACGCGAACACGGCCACAGTGGGAACCGCGCTCCCGCCCGTCGCATCCGCGCGCGACGTCCCCTCGGCCGAAACCTGCGCCGTCCCCGCACCTTCCGCGCCCGCCAGCGCTTCCGCCAGCACCTGCTCCAACCGCGCGCATATCGCCGCGCTCTTGCGCGCACGCATCTCTTCCGGAAGCGCATCGCGACGTGCCAGCACGCGCGAGCGCAGTTGTTTTTTCGTCTCCATAGGCCGCAGTATAGCATCGACGTAACGGCGCCGTTGCACGATAATGGCGGAGGTGTGGGGAGTTAGCGCAAACGTAACCGTTTCCATTCGATTTGACCTGCAAACCCATCATTGACCTTGCTATAATCGTTTTGCATTGGGTACACTCGGACCACCTTAGATAGCTCTCCCTCGCAGTCGCAAGGGGTGCACCACCTCAAACGACGCTGCGTATGCGTCGTTTGTTGTTTTCTAAGGAGAAATTGACTACCAAGCATATATAAGTAGGTCGCTCACCAGGCATCATGCATGCCGGGCGACATAGAGTAAGGAGACAGCAGTGCAACTCAAGGCATCCACCGATTATGGTATGCGCGCCATCTTGTACTTGGCTGCGCAAGGTACCACCTGCTCCTCGAAAGATATCGCGGAGGACATGTCCATTCCGCGCGACTACCTCATCCAGCTGGCGGCAGCTGTTGCGCAACGCAGGCATCATCGAGGCCCGTCCGGGCAAGCACGGCGGCTATCGCCTGGCGAAGGATCCGGCCGACACGAACGTGCTGGAGATCATGGAAGCGCTCGACGACGATGCGAAGCAGTCCACGCGCGCGAAGCGCGATGCGCGCAAGGGCGGCGCGATGGTGCAGGAGATCAAGCAGGTCTACGATCTCATCGAAGAGAGCATGGACGCCTATCTGTCCAGCTTGACGGTGCAGATGCTGCTCGACTGCGCCCGCAACGGCGACAACAGCCGCGCGTTTTTGGCCGAACGACTGCAGGAAGAAAGCCGCCGCCTGCTCGGCGCCGTCAAGTAGCGTCGACGCAGCCCGGCGGCTGCACCCTTTCGCCGCGCCGCCGCCGAGGCGTCTAGATGCCCAGCACCTGCATCACCAGCAGCACGGCGGTGAGCACGGTAACGATGCCCACGGTGACCCAGATCAGCACGCGCGACACGATGCGCGAACGGTACGCGCCCATAACCCGCTTGTCCGCGGCGATGATGGCCATGAACACCAGCAGCACCGGCAGCACCAGGCCGTTCACGAACTGGGCGGTCAGCATCACGCCCATGAGGTCGATGTTCGGCACCAGCACCACCACGGCAGAGAACGCGATCACGAACGTGAAGATGCTCTTGAACAGCGGCGCCTCTTTCCACTTGAACGAAACGCCCGCCTCCCAGCCGAAGGCCTCGCAGATAACGAACGCCGTGGTCAACGGCAGCACGCAGGCCGCCAAGAACGACGCGGCGATCAGCCCGATGGCGAACAGCGCTTCGGCGTAGTGCCCGGCGAACGGCGCCAGCGCGCGCGCCGCGTCGGCGGCCGACTCGATCTCGATTCCCTGCGGGACAGCACCGATCCCGTGGTCACGATGATGAACCAGGCCACGAGGCACGCGGCGATGGTGCCCGCGATCACGTCGACCTTCTGCGAGAACAGGTCCTTCACCGACACGCCCTTTTCCACGACGTTGCTCTGGTTGAAGAACATCATCCACGGCGCGATGGTGGTGCCGATCATCGCGATGACCAGCGACACGAAGCTCTGGTCGTTCACGATGCGCGGCACGACGGTGCTGGTCAGCGCCTCTTCCCAGTTCGGCTCGGCCATGAACGCCGCCACGATGTAGGTGACGAACACCAGCGACAGGATGAGAAACATCTTCTCCACGCGCTTGTAGCTGCCGCCCACCACCAGAAGCCACACGGCCACGGCGGCCACGGGCACGGCCAGGTACTTCGACACACCGAACATCTCCATGCCGCTGGCGATGCCGGCGAACTCGGAGAACGTGGTGGCCACGTTGCCGATGAGCAGCGCCAGCATGGCCAGCGCGGTCAGGCGGATGCCGAAGCGCTCGCGGATGAGCGCGGCGAAGCCCTTGCCGGTGACGGCGCCCATGCGCGCGGCCGTCATCTCCACCACGATCAGCAGCACGCACATGATGGGGATGACCCACAGCGTGGCGAAGCCGAACTTCGCGCCCACGGTGGAATAGGTGGAGATGCCGCCCGCGTCGTTGCCGGCCATGGCCGTGACGATGCCGGGGCCCAGCGCTGCCAGCAGCAGCCAGATCTTCTTGGGCTGCTTCTTCTCGGGAACCTCGACGAGCTCGGTCGACTCGGCCGCGTCGACGGCGACGTCGCGCAGCTCGAGCTTCTCGTTCTTCTTCATCATCATGGCGCTACCTCCCGGCGTAGCCGATGATCTGCAGCAGCACCAGCGTGTACAGCGCTAGGAACAGGATGGACGCCACGAGGCCGCCCAGCACCTTGAGCAGGGTGGCCTTCGTCTTGTCGCCGCTCACGTCCTCCTCGATGGCGTCCCACGCGTCGTCGACCGTGACGATGCCCAGCAGCACGCCGTGCTCGTCCACCACGGGCATGGCGGGCAGCTCGTACTTGAAGATGTCGGCCGCCACGTCCTCCTCGGTCTCGTCCGGCGTCGCGGAGATCACGTCGTCGAACATCACGTCGCGCACGGGCCGCGCGTCGTCGGTGAGCACGAGGGTGCGCAAGCTCAGCACGCCCACGAACTCGTCGTAGTCGTTCAGCACGTACACGTAATGCACGGTGGGGTGGTCGTCGTCCAGCTCGCGCAGCACCTCGATGGTCTCGCCCACGGTGTTGTCGGCCTTCACGGCCACGAACTGCGTGGTCATCATGCCGCCGGCCGTGCCGTCCTTGTAGCCCAGCAGGCGGCGGATCTCGGTGGCGTCCTCCACGCCCATGAGGCGCAGCAACGTCTCGGCCTTCTCGTACGACAGGTCGCGCACGATGTCGGCCGCGTCGTCCGGGTCCATGTCGCCCAAAAGGCCGGCGGCGCGAGCGTCGTCGAGGTCTTCGATGAAGTCGGCCTGGTACTCGTCGTCCATCTCGGAGATGGCCTCGGTGGCCTGCGCGTCGTCCAGATGCTGGAACACGTTGGCGCGCTGCTGGGGGTCCAGCTGCTCCAGGATGTCGGCCACGTCGGCGGGGTGCAGCTCGGTCCAGGCGCTTGTGCGTGACGGACAGCTGCACTTTGGACAGGTCGCGATCGAGCAGGTCCATGTAGTTCCAGGCGATGATCTGCTCGTCGATCTTCTTGCCGAACACCTTCGCCACGGCCACCACGGCGCGCTCCAGCCAGGAGGCCAGTCCGCGCAGGATGCCGCGCACGCCCCACTTCGGCGCCCAGCAGGCGCAGCTGCGAGCCCGAAACGGACAGCTTGAGGTCGTTGACGCGCACCACTTTCAGGCCTTGCGTATCCACGATCTGACGGTTCAGCAGGTCGCGCGCCAGCAGAACTTCGTCAGGTTGCAGATAGCTGAAGCGGATGTCGTGCGCCTCGGCGTTGAGGGTGATCCCGTCCTCGTCGAACGTGTCGACGTACTTGCGCCACGAGATCATGAACGGAACCTTGCCGGGCCCCTGGAAGGCCAGGCTGGTGATGCGCGGGAACACTTCGCCGGTGGAGATGGCGAGGTCGGAGATGGTGCCGATCTTCTCGCCCTGGATGTCCACGACGGGTTTCCCCATCATTTGAGAGAGGTAGAGCATGGTGGTATCCCTTACTGTCATGCCCATGGCCGTACACCTCATGATACCGTGTGCAAAGACGCGCGCGTCGCGCGCAATGCAAAATGTGTGTCAAGCCATGAGCCGCCGCAGTCGTTCCTTCGACTGCCGACGTAAGGGAAGACGAAGGAAGAACTACTTACTGTGAGGCTTCGATTTTCGAACCTTCAAGTACGTTCCTTTCCCTGACCAATAAAAAATCCGCACGTGCTGCTGCCAGTCGTTGCGGAATTAGAAGCTGAAATGGTGCGCCGTGAGGGATTCGAACCCCCGACGTACTGATTCGTAGTCAGTCCCTCTATCCAGCTGAGGTAACGGCGCACGTCGAAACAGCAAAAGTTATTATGCCGGTATTGCCCCATGCTGTCAACGACTTTTTCAGACTTTTTGGGAATAGTGCGCGAAATAGGTGTTTGAACTGGCGAAACGAGAAAAAAGTCGGACGAAGGCCGCCTGTTCGTCATGCACTGCGCCGAGTACGGGGCGCTTCCGGTGCGCGTCGATGTTTCACGTGAAACATTCGCCCGCATTGCGGGGCGATTACAAGCGGGCATGCCCGGCCTCTTCGTGCGTGCGCGTGGCTAGGATGAGGCGGAACGCGTCTTGAATCCAACGAAGAAAGCGAGGCTGTTATGACGAAGACTGCGAAATGGTCGATGATCGGCGTGCTTGCCGCTCTGGTGCTGGCGCTGTTCGCCGTTGCCGGCTGCTCAAGCGACAACGCGGGCAACAACGACAACGGAGGCGACAACGCCAACCCTGCCACCGAGAACAACGACAATGGCGGCGGGAACAACGGCGACAACGCCGACAACAACGGCAACGACAACAACAATAACAACAACGGCAACCAGATGGGCGACGGCAGCAGCATCGGCGAAGGCACCGTCCTCAAGGTTCCGAACGGCTGGGTTGCCTATTCCCAGAGCGACATGCTCGTGCTGCTGGACTCGAATGCCGACGTCCAGTACCAGTGGACGGCCGAGGTTAACGGCAACACCGTGCTGAAGGACACCGACGCCGACCTGCCGTCCTCCGGCTTCAACGATCAGAACTCCCAGGACGTCGTGGGCGCGGCCGGCATGCACGCGTTCGGGTTCCTGGCCGACGACCAGAACAACGGCGAGTCCACCATCACGATGAAACTGGCGAACACGTCGAATGCCAACGATGTGAAGACCACCATCGTAGTGAAGGCCACGGTGCAGAACGGCACGTTCACGGACGTGAGCGTGCAGGAGTAGCGCGCCTCCCGCTATACTGCGGGAAAGCGAAACCGCTCGGAAGGAGTGCGCGATGAAAGCTCGTCTGAAACTCGCGATAGCAGGAGCATGCATGGCGGCTTTCGTCGCGTTCGCCGTCGGATGCTCCGCTGCGCCGGGATCCGAGGTCCAGATCGCCGAAGGGTCGGCGGAGTTCAGCCAGAGCAACCTTGTGGTCAAGCTGGACGCGAACCCCACGACGGGGTACGAGTGGACCTTCCAGATCGACGGCTCGGCCGTGCAGCCCGACGGCGACGAGTTCGTCCCCGCGAGCGACGGCGCCCAGCCCAAGACGGGCGAAGGCGGCGTGCACACGTTCAACTTCAAAGCCGACGGCTCGGGCGAGGCTACGCTTACGTTCACGTATGCGCGGTCGTGGGAGGCGTCGGACAGCGACAAGAGCGTCGTGCTGCATGCGACGGTTGAAAACGGCGCGTTCACGCAGGTTGAAGAGCAGGCGTAAACATCAAAGGGCGGGGACGGCCGAGCGCCGTTCCCGCCCTTTCTCGTGCGGACTGCTCTAAATGCTGAGGTCGCGCCGATCGAAGGCCGCAACCGCCACGGCGAACAGCGCCACCGCGCCAACGGCCAGCGCGATCGCGCCGCCGACGGCTGACGCGTCGCCCGCGGCCAGGCCGTAGTAGTCGAACAGCGTCAGCGGGTTGACGTTCTTCAGGAACTCGAACTTGTCGCCCACCTGCGATATCATCTGCATGAGGAAGAACAGGATGTTCAGACCGCCTCCCACCCACAGGGCTGCCGTCGCGTTCGAAAACAGACATGCGGACAGGAAGCACAACCCGGCCATCGCCAGCCACAGGGCCAGCAATCCCGCATTCACCTGCATCAGCGCCTGCATATCCAGCTCGCCCGGGAACAGCGCCTCGGCGAAACCCACTTCGAGCGCCGTGACCACCGCCATGAGCGCCACCAGAATGGTCACCATCACGCCCACCATGGTTAGCGCGATGCGCGTGCGGCTGTTCGGCGTAGCCAGCAGATACGCCATGGCGCTGCGATCGAGGTAGCGCACCATCAGCTTGTTCGCCACGATCAGGATGAGCACGAGGATGAAGATGGTCAGCAAGAACCCGTACAGGTAGTTCAGCATGAAGTCGATGAGGGTGGTGGCCTGTACCGACATGCCGAACGCCGCAAACATCTCGGGCATGCTCTGCATCATGGCATCCAGGCTTTCTCCCAGCTCCGGATCGTACATGCTGACGATCACGCCGATGTACATGGCCAGCACCGCCGCGATGATGAGGCTGACGAACAGGTTCGCGCGCAGCTCTTTGGCGAACAAGGCTCTATTCATGAGAGCCTCCTTTCTCCACCTGGTTCGTCGTGCCGTACAGGTGCATGAACAGCTCTTCCAGCGTTTGCTCGCGCGCGGCGAGATCGACGATGTCGTAGGCGGCCAAGTCCTTTACGAACGCGTCGGGGTTGCCGGCCACAGCTGCCTCCACGCTGGCCGCGCCCTGTTTCCGCGCGTCGGGATGCGCCTGCGCGAAGCGGTCGCGCGCGGCCTCGTCGGCGAACGTCACCGCGAACACGCGCTTGCGGCTCTTCCGCACGTCGTCCATGCGCTCGACGGCGGCCATCCTGCCCGCGCGGATGAATGCGACGCGGTCGCACGTGCGCTCCACTTCGTCGAACAGGTGCGACGAAAGCAGGATGGTGGCGCCGCGGCGCTTCTCCTCAAGCACGAGGTCGATGAAGCGGCTTTGCATGAGGGGGTCGAGGCCGCTGGTGGGTTCGTCCAGCAGGACGATGTCGGGCGAGGTCATGAATGCGCACACCAGGCCCACCTTCTGCTTCGTGCCCTTCGACATCTTGCGGATGCGCCGTGCGGGGTCCAGCTCGAAGTACTCGACCAGCTGGTTCATGCGCGTGCGGTCGCGCAGCTTCTTCATGCGCGCCATGAATTCCAGGAAGGCCGCGCCAGTCATCTCGTCCATGCAGGCGATCTCGCCCGGCAGGTAGCCCAGGCGCTCCTGGATGCGGCTGCGCTGGCTGAAGCAGTTCAGGCCGTCGATGCTCACGGTGCCCTCATCAGGCCGAATGAAGCCCATGAGGTTGCGCATGGTCACGGTTTTCCCGGCGCCGTTCGGCCCCAGGAAGCCGAACACCTCGCCGCGTTCCACGGAGAACGACACGTCGAACACGCCGCGGCCGTTGCCGTAGTCTTTCTTGAGCCCCTTGAGTTCGATCACGGGGTCGCTCATCGGTATTCCTCCTTAATGAGACAAAGGGACGGGGTTGCTATCTCATCGTTCCCGGTACTCTTCTTTGTACGAATAGGCTTTCAGCATGTCGCACCAGCGGTACATCTCGTCCATCATGGCGTCCAAATCGATGCGTTGATGCAGCGCTTGCTGTTGGTGCAGATAGCCGTCGGCCAGCCAAATCAGCATGTTGAGCACGTACTTCGGATCGATGTCGTCGCGGAACCGGTCAAACCGCACGTTCTTGAAGTACGTCGTGAACATAAAGTCGAGTTGTCGCTGCGTCCAGCTGTCCATCGTATCCTTTATGTCCTTGTGCTCCGGGTAGAAGGCCCGGATGGAGAACTCCAGCAGGTAGGGAAACTTGCTCAGCACCTTGGACTTGGTTTCCGCCGCGTAGACGAGCAGTTCGAAGAAGTCGTCGATCTCCCAATACCCCTCGTCCAGCACCAGGTTGGACACCTTTTCCATCAGATGCTCCATGAGGTACAGGTACAGCTCCTTCTTGTTCTTGAAGTAGAAGAACAGAAGGCCCTTCGAGATGCCTGCCCTGCGCGCGATCGTCTCGGTCAAGGCGTTCTTGTAATCGTTCTTGCCGAACGTTTCCACGGCGGCGCTGACGATGGCCTCGCGCCGCTCTTCGGGAAGGCTCTCGAATTTCGCATGTCGGTCGTCCATTGCCGCCTCCTTTCCTGCCGCCGTTGACCGGCCGGTCAACGGATCGAAGACCATGCTACCCCGTTGACTATTTTTTAGAAGGGGACGCGAGGAAGATTTTTTGCCAGGTCGACCCCCCCCCTTTTTTTTCTGTCCTTGCAAGTCGGAATTGTCTTTTGGCAAATAGTGTGCGAATTCGGAAGCCTGCACGTTCGCGATCGCCCCTGCGCTTTCGGCAAGCGCCCAAGGCGCAGCAAAAACCCCAGCTCGCGAAAACTGCCGGCTCTTTCCCGGTTTTTTCTTTTTCCGAATTCGACCAACTATTGCCACTGCTGCTGCCATGAACTGCCCGATCATGATAGAATCAGCCTCACTACAGAGCCAGTGCAGGCGCTCTCCATCGTTCGAGTAGCCCATTGCTGGAAGCGATGCCCTCGTCTTCCCCTACCACGTCTGCAAGATCCTCTCCGCCCAGGGCAAATAAGGGGGTCTTGTGCAGAAGATCGCACGTGCCTCGCAATCACGTATCGTTTTCGGATACATCACGGCCTTGCAGATGCTGCGCATGGCCCCAACCCTGCGAGCTAGCTTCGGTGAGGAGCGGAAAACCAATGCATCCCCGAGCGCGCCCAGCGCACCAAGAGCTCAGCTCGGCGCTTGAGCGCATAGAAGGGGATCATCCGGGTCTGAGGTTCGAAAGGCCTAGTCACGTGCTGGTGAGCACGCCGAACGGTCGGGCGGGGGAGCTTTGCGTTCCTCATGTGTGCACGAGGGGCTTCTCGCGTTCCTCGTTCTTTCGATTGGGCGATGACGTGTTCTTCAGCAAACCTGAGCTTGCATTCATTCAAATGGCAACGCGGATCCGCAACGAGGTTTCGCTGCTTGAGTTGGGGTGGGAGTTGTGCGGGTCGTATCAGACGAGGCGTACTGGCGCTTCGGTTGGATACGATGTCGAGCCGCTGACAAGCGTTCGGGCTTTGCGCGACTACGTAGCGTGCAACAGCTCGCTCGGCGGTGCGCTTCTGGTCGGGTGCGGCTGTGCAGCGAGCCACCTTGAGCTGAGTGCGGGGGTACGGCGGTGCAGCGAACCCCGGTGCTTTTGGCGAAAAGTGGCCGAATTCGGAAACCGCAAAACGGATTGGTCGAAGGCTGCGAAGCGCGGCGTTTTCAGTACCTTGTCGACCAGGCGTTTTGCGACAGCGTCGTCCCTGTCTTTCAAGACGGTTGCCTTCGCCTCCCTTGAGACTTCCGAATTCGATGGTATTTTGCTATCGAGGGCCCTTCCGGCGTGCAAGGACCGGCTCGGGATAGTGGTGGGAGGGGCGGCTCCCTCGACTCGGGACGGCTTTCTCGCTGAGGGCGGCTATCTGGGGCGGCGCGCTATCGCGCGTACACGGTGCGCTTGCGCGTAACCAGGCGGTCGACGAACTCGGTGGCGGGGTTGCGCAGGATGTCGCACGGCTCGGCGAACTGCACGGCGCGGCCGGCCTCCATCACCAGCACCTTGTCGCCCAGGTCGAGTGCCTCGTCGATGTCGTGCGTCACGAACAGCACGGTGATGCCCGTCTGCCGATGGATGCGCTTGATCTCGTCCTGCAGGCTGCCGCGGGTGATGGCGTCCACGGCGCTGAACGGCTCGTCGGCCAGCAGGATGTCGGGGCTGGCCGCCAACGCGCGGGCGATGCCGACGCGCTGCGCCTGTCCGCCCGACAGCTCGGCGGGATAGCGATCCATGATGTCGTGCGGCAGCCCGATGATGTCCATCCATTTCACGACGGCCTCCTCGGTGCGACCCTCGTCGCCGCTGTTCAGCAGCGAGGGCACGTACGCGATGTTCTGCTCCACGGTGAGGTGGGGAAACAGCACGCTGCCTTGGATGGCGTAGCCGATGTTTCGGCGCAGCTCGATGGGGTCGACGCCGCTCGTGTCCTTCCCGTGCACCAGCACGCGTCCATCGTCGGGCATCGCCAGCGCGTTCACCATTTTCAACAGCGTGGTCTTGCCGCAGCCCGAGCTGCCGATGATGGTGACGAACGCGCCTTCGTCGATGTCGAGGTTCGCGTCGTCCACGGCGACGGCATCGCCGAATCGCTTGCTGACGTGCTCGAACGCGACGGCGGGTGTGGAGCCTTCTTCTGCTGGCGCCGCACGGGATCCTTCGACTTCGCGCTGCTCGCTCCGCTCAGGATGACAAATCGCGAAACCCTCGGAACGTCCCACCCTGTCATCCCGAGCGCAGGCGACGGAGTCGCCGGAGTCGCGACGCGAAGCTAGTCCTTTAGGGAAGGATTCCGCGCTGTGCGTCTGCGCGAATGCATGCTCCATGCTACATCAGCCCCCCTCTCGGCCAGGAACGCGTCGGCCACCGCTTTCGGCTCCTGCCCTTGCGTCTCCACTTCGTTGTTCATGCGCGCCATGTCGGCATCGGTGATGGCCCCTTGCAGCTTCAGCAGCTCGCCGCGCAGCTCGGGGTGCTTTTCCAGCGCGTCCTGTCGCACGACGTTGCCGCAAAGATACGACGGATAGAAGTGCCGGTCGTCCTCCAGCACCACGAGGCGCTCGTCGGCCACCTGCCCGTCGGTGGTGGACACGACGATGACATCCACCTGGCCCTCGAACAGCGCCTGGTACTTCAAGCTGATGTCCATGTCTCTCGTGGTGCCGAAGTCCATGCCGTAGGCTTGCTGCAATCCGGGGTAGCCGTCCTGCCGGTCGAAGAAGTCGGGCTCGGCGCCCAGCGTCAGGCCTCCCGCTGCGCCCGCCAGGTCGGAATACGTGCGCAGGTTGTAGCGCTCGGCCGCGTCGCGGCTCACAGCGAGGCCGTACGTGTTGTTGAACCCGTACATGCCCACCCAGGTGAGGCCCAGCTGCGACTCGTACTCCTGCTGCATCGTGTCGAACATCGACTCGTCGTAGGTGTCGTCGTGCTTGAGCACGGCGTTCCATCCCGTTCCCGTGTACTCGGGGTAGAGGTCGAAGTCGCCCTTCTCCATGCCGGGCTCGATGTTCGACGTGCCGCCGCCCAGCGCCCTGCGTGAGCTCCACCTTCGAGGTCGGTATCGTGCTCGATCAGCGTGTTCAGCATCTCGCCGAGGATGTACTGCTCGGTCATGGGCTTCGTGGCGATGTTCACCACGTTCTCTCCGCCGCCGCGGTTCGCGAACGCGAAGGCCCCGCCCGCTATCAGCACCACGGCCGCGCCCGCCGCGACGGCCGGGGCCAGCTTGCGACGCGAAACCCGTCGCGCGCCGGAACGCTTCCGTCGCCGGGCGTTCGAAGGCTCCAGGTGACGCCGTGTGGACTTCTCGGCCAGACCCAGCAGCAGGTCCACCGCGATGGCCAGCAGCGCGATCAGCACGCTGCCCGCCAGGGTCATGGCCAGGTTGTACGTCGTGATGCCGCGGAAGATGGCCACGCCCAAGCCGCCTGCGCCGATGAACGTGGCGATGCCGGCCAGCGCGATGGTCATGGTGGCCATGTTGCGGATGCCGCTCATGATGACGGGCGCGGCCAGCGGCAGTTCGATACGGTACAGCAGCTGGCGGTCGGTGGAGCCCATGCCGCGCGCCGCCTCGATGATGGCAGGGTCGATGGTGGTGAGGCCGGTGTAGGTGTTGCGCACCATCGGCAGCAGCGCGTACACGGTGAGCGCCACGATGGCGGTAGGGTCGCCGATGCCCGTGATGGGGATGAGGAAGCCGAACAGCGCAATGGATGGGATGGTGTACACGAAATTGACCAGCGCAAGCACGGGCTTCGCCCCTCGCCTCCATGTGGCGATGGCGATTCCCAGCGACAGTCCGATGAGCGCCGCCAGTGCAATGGATATGAGCGAGATGCCGATATGCTGCAGAAGGAGCTCGAAAAACCAATCGCGTTTTTCAACGAGCAAGGCCAGGGTTTCGGTCAAGAATCAAGAGGAATCCTCGCTTTCGCACGTGGTGACGGACGCTACGTCGAGGGTTGAGATGCGGACTGCATGGTTAAATCCTACAGACTTCGTCAACATTGTAATCAAGTGTCGGTGCTTGGGCGCGGCAAGGCGGTCGTGTTACCTAATCGCCACGAGACGGTGGATTCCCGGGTACTGCCTGTGGTTTTCGCCGGGTGACTGGCATGCATTGATTGCGCAGCGGGTCGCTGCGCTTTATCATAATAAAGAGAGACGTATTTTCCCATTCGCCATATCCACCAGAGACCGCGTGTTTCAAGGGCGGTCATCGCGTGCAGCATGGTATTTCGGAAGAGGGGCCGCGCTCGCGCGGCAGGAAGGATGCGCCATGGCAACTGAAAGCCAGATCGCTCTGTACGAGAACTTCAAGGCGATCAACACCATCGAAACCGCGAGCTACGACCAGTTCGACGTGAAGCGCGGCCTGCGCAACGCCGACGGCACGGGCGTCATCGCAGGTCTTACGAACATCGCCAACGTTCACGGCTACGTGGTCTCAGACGGCGAGAAGGTAGCCGACGAGGGTATGCTGCGCTATCGCGGCTACGACGTGTACGACCTGCTGGACACCAGCGTGGCCGATCGCCGCTTCAACTTCGAGGAGGTGGCGTACCTGCTGCTCATGGGCGAGCTGCCCACGCAGGAGCAGCTCGACCGCTTCATCGCCGCGCTCGATGCCGAACGCGAACTGCCCGACGGCTTCACTGCCTCCATGATCATGCGCGACACCCCGCCCGACATCATGAACATGCTGCAGCGCACCATCCTGCTGCTGTACGCCTACGACGCGGACGCCGAGGATCGTTCGGCTCATCACGAGATCCACACCGCCATCTCGCTGATCTCGCGTCTGCCGCGCATCATGGTGCTGACCTACTACGCGAAGCAGGCTCGCTACAACAACGGCTCCATGATCATGCATCGCTTCATTCCCGGTCAGTCCACGGCCGAGACCATCCTGTCCATGCTGCGTCCCGATCGCCAGTTCACGGCTGAGGAAGCGCGCATGCTGGACATCATGCTGTGCCTGCATGCCGAGCATGGCGGCGGCAACAACTCCACGTTTGCCACGCGCGTGCTGACCTCGTCCGACACCGATCCGTACTCCACGTACGCCGGCGCTATCGGTTCGCTCAAGGGGTCGAAGCATGGTGGCGCGAACCATCAGGTGCTAGCTATGCAGCAGGAGATCAAGCAGAACGTAGCCGACTGGTCCGACGAGGGCCAGGTGGCCGATTACCTGGCGAAGATTGTCAACAAGGAGGCTTTCGACAAGACGGGTCTCGTGTACGGCATGGGGCATGCGGTGTACACGAAGTCCGACCCGCGCGCCATCATCTGCAAGCAGTTCGCCGAGAAGCTGGCCGTGGGCACGGAGTTCGAGGCCGAGTATCGTCTGCTGGAAAGCATCGAGCGCCTGGCGCCCGAGGTGATTCTGCGTGAAAAGGGCACCAGCAAGGACATGTGTGCGAACATCGACATGTATTCGGGCTTCGTATACTCGATGATGGGCATTCCCGAGGATTTGTTCACGCCGCTGTTCGCGTGCGCGCGCATGTCCGGCTGGGCTGCGCACCGCTTCGAGGAGATCGTCTCCGGCAAGCGCATCATCCGTCCTGCGTACAAGTCCATTCGCAGCGGCAAGCGCGATTACGTTCCCATGAGCGAACGCTAGGGGCGGGGCGGCCGTCGACTCGGGTCGCCTGTTCGCGCGGCGCTTGTGCGGCCGCGCGCCGGATCGTTCGACATTGCGCCGCGAACGGATGTTTCTACGTGAAACATCCGCGACCGAACGCACTCCAATGAACAACGTGCTCCTTTCCCAACGGGCTGACGGAGGCGCGTTTCTTTTTGCGAAGGATTCGCCCGCTTCGCTGCAGTGCCCGAGTTCTTCGCTGTCTCCTGAGATCGCTCCGCCGCGAAGGCGCCCAAGCCCCTCGCTGTCGTTTCGTCCGCTCCGCCACGAAAGGGCCTGGTCCCTTACCGTGCTCCGTCCGGTTCGCCGGCGCTCGCGGCTCATGGACGTTTTTTGCGCAGCCTTCTGCAGCAAAATCGAGTTTTTGGCAGTCTTTTCCTGGTTTCAGCGCGGTTTGAGGACGCTCGGCGCCGTGCCTGCCGGTAAAACGCCAGGTCGCGTGTTTCCCTCTATGGGCGGAGAAGGGCTCGGTCTGCCAAACCGGCGATTTTGCTGCGCATGAGCTGCCCAATCATGCACGGCCGAAGCCGGCTCCATGCGCGCGAAGCGGCCGCCTCCCGAATGTTTCACGTGAAACATTCGCTCGTGAGCAGGGAGTTCAAGCCGGAAGGCAGGACCGAACAAAGAAAAGCGCCCGGAACCAGCTGGTTCCGGGCGCGCTGCGTTTCTGGCGGAGGCGGTAGGATTTGAACCCACGAAGCCTTGCGGCTTAACAGTTTTCAAGACTGCCGCCTTCAACCACTCGGCCACGCCTCCGCATGGGGTTTGCGCGTGTGCGCAGCGTTTAGGATATCATGCAGTCAATCGCAATGCGACAAGAAATTGACCGCGCATCGCACGAAGCCGCATCGCTCGTCCGTGTCGGCTGCTCGTAAGCGTCCTTTGCGCTTTCGGCTCATTCCACGATGGTTGCGCTCTCGGGGCTTTCAGTTGCGGCGGCGGCTCCGGCTATCTTGCCGAAGACGAGTGCCTGAATGAGGCCGTTGCCGCTCATGTAGGCTGCACCTCCGCGTGAGGAGAATCCTCGGTGCAGCCGCCAGCTGCATATAATCCCTTGATCAGGCTCTTGTCTGCGCGCAGCACGTGACCTGCTAGATCGGTTGCCATGCCGCCCTGCGT
>ENA-OQCZ01000192-OQCZ01000192.1-human-gut-metagenome-genome-assembly--contig:-NODE-192-length-20494-cov-3.648598_pt1 | contig 20494 bp, 24 predicted proteins | sample MGYA00242505_ERZ504594 | MGnify/ENA primary metagenome ERZ504594 (study PRJEB26092, sample SAMD00036329) | human gut metagenome | host: Homo sapiens | study: EMG produced TPA metagenomics assembly of... | reverse complement strand
TGTATAACCGGCAGTAATATTGGCTGGGAATGTATGCAAGACATCCTTTTCGACCGGCCTGATGTCCGCCCTCAAATCAAGCAATTCAGCGATGTACCGGCTTGTCACATCTATAAAATCATCTTATTTTGCACATAATCATTTATGTTTGAGAATATGCAAAATTAACGATTATATACTATATATCAAAGAAATATATGAAATATATTCAGCGAAATTTCCTTTAAAGACTGATCTGGGAATATCAGGAGCAAAGAAGTTTTTTGTATAACATATGGATTACAAGTGAATAAGAACCGTGTCTTCAACCTTTCCACGATTCTTTGTCCTACTCTTTCGGTGAATCAAAACAAATTCGATATGGACGAAAAAATGCTTTCATTGGAACAGGAGATCAAGATCAAGGAAAAAGCCCTCAAACTGAAAGAGGAGAAGAAACTCCGCAAGATTTGTCCGATGGTCGTTTTCGGAGACACCGCAAACGGCGAGAAAGAGATTTATGTGGCCTACATGTCCGAACCGAGCTTTCCGCAGTTCAGCAAATTCATGGCCGCTTCCAAAAAGGACGAGGTAATCGCCATGCGCACGTTGGCCCGCGACTGCTTCGTGGACGGAGATAAGGAACTCGTGGACGACGAGTCGCTCTTCCTGTTCGGTCTGATGGGACAGCTTTCCGAGCTGATCACCACCCGCCAGAGTGTCCTGGTAAACTTATAAGCCGGTGGGTAGTGACCGACGAGCAGCGCATCCGCCAGCGGATGATCTATGTCCGCCACTACTTTCCCGGCGTCAACCTCGACACGATTTCCGACGAGGAGTTCGCGATGCTTTCCGAAGAGGCGTTGTGGCTGCACGAGCAGATGCTCATCAGCCGTATGCCCGTTCCGATGTCATTGCCGGAGAGGACTCCTTGACCTGCCGCCGTAAGCTTCCGGTTTGCGGCGGCCTTCGTTTCATAATCTCCGCCCTTGCGGAAAGACTATTCTTTTAACGCAGTACCCATTACCATGGCTCAGGAACAGAACTATCAGGTCAACTACTCCATCAACGTGGATGCCTCTCAGGGCACCAAGCAGGTTATCGCCTTCGGTGAGGCGGTAGGCAAGCTGGTACAGGCGAAAGCGTCCCTGACTCCGGCCGTCACGAACATCAAGAATATGATGGACGAGATAGACCGCGTGTTCCGCACCAAGAACGGCAAGAAACGTAATTTCGATTACCGCCTGACCATCGATACGAAAAAAATGCGAAGAGAAGCTGGAACGTATCAAGGGGTTACTCACGGATATTTCCACGCTTTCCAAAGGCATCAGCCTGACCATCAATGCCGGTCAGGACAATTCCGCATTGACCTGAACCCGCAGGATATTACTGCAGGCCGTAATCTGTTCGAAGATTTGGCGGATGCAGGCATCAGCGTAGGCTGCCTGAACCTGTCGGAGAAGGAAGCAATGTTTGCAGTATTCTCTCCGGACGTAGAGCACACCTGCAAGGTGCTTAATGAAAGCGGCTTTAAATATACGCTGAACGAAGGCTGCGGCAAGGTTTCCGTTGTCGGCAGCGCTATGCGTGGTGTGCCTGGCATTATGGCTACCTTTGTAAGTGCGCTTGCCAGTCATAATATTGCTATTCTGCAGACTGTGGACAGCGATACTACGATTTCCGCGATTGTTAAAGAGGAGCATTTGGTGGAGGCGGTGAAGGCGCTCCACGAGGCCTTCAAGTTATAGTCTGTGTATAAAGCACCGTCTGCGTTGTTGTGTTTCCTCGACGTACTGTTAGTACGCCGTCGTCAACGCGCCTAGCATCCGGCACTTTCTCCACAGCCTGTTAGGGTAAAGAGGAAATAAAGCACCGCCTGCGTTGTTATGTCTCCTCGACGTACGTGAAGTACGTCGTAAAAAATATAAAATCATTTAGATAATAAGCAATATATCATAGAGAATTTTAGTTTCTATTAGTTTTAAGAGGTGGAATTACAATGAAAAAACCGTATTTTGGCAGATTATTAACGGCAATGGTTACGCCGTTCAACGCTGATGGCAGCGTTAATTATGCAGCCGGTGCAGATTTTGCTGACTGGCTGCTGGCTAACGGAAGTGACGGCCTGGTAGTAGAAGGCTCTACCGGTGAAGCTGCAACCATGGACATGGATGAAAAAATTAAATTCATGCAGACCATCGTTGCTCGTGTCAACGGCCGTGCCAAGATTGTTGCCGGTGCAGGCACCAACTGTACTGCCAGCACTATTGATTTGGTTAAGAAAATGGAAGCCTGCGGTGTAGACGGCGTGCTCGTAGTCGGACCGTACTACAACAAACCGACTCAGGAAGGCTATTATCAGCATTTTGCAGCCGTAGCAAAGGCTACTAAGCTGCCGATTATCGTTTATAATGTTCCGGGACGTACCGGCGGCAACATTGCTCCGGAAACTGTTGCACGTCTGGCAGCAGATTTCAGCAACATTGTGGCTATCAAAGAGGCAGCAGGCAATGTAGCACAGACTGCAGAGCTGTATCGTGTACTGCCGGAAGATTTCTCCATTTACAGCGGTGATGACGGCCTGATTCTGCCGTTCATGTCCGTTGGTGCCTGCGGTCTGATTTCCGTTCTGGCCAATGTTAACGGCAACCTGCTGCAGCAATTGATGCAGGCTTACAGCGAAGGTCGCGTTAAGGATGCCGCTGACCTCAACAAGGTTATGGTACCGCTGGCTAAGGCTATGTTCATAGAAAGCAACCCGATTCCTATTAAGGCTGCCGTTACCAAGGTTACCGGTATTGAAGCAGGTGCTCCGCGTCTGCCGCTGACTCCTATCAGCGCTGCCGCTGAGGCTAAGCTTGATGCAGCTTTAAAAGCAGCAGGCATGATAAAATGAGCAAGCTAGTAGTAATTATCCAGTGTGATACGGTGCAGCAGCGTTGTTGCGGCTACAACTGTACGCACGCTTTTTACAGTCGCGAGGGTAAGTTTGCCGGTTATCCAGAGGATACGCATTACATGAGCTTCACCTGCGGTGGCTGCTCCGGCGGTGCGCTGACGGTTAAGCTGGAGAACCTGGCGAAGCGCCTGCGCCGCTTTAAAGAGGATGGACAAGAGATTTGCGTGCATCTTTCTACCTGCATGGTATCGGATAATTCGCATAAGCCGCCTTGCCCGCATCTTGATTACATCCAAAAGATTTTAGCGAAGAAGAAGCTTACCAATATTGTTCATGGTACCTACGTTTCCAAAACGGCAACCAGACGCCGTGAGGAAGGTATCTACAAGGATTTTGCATAAGCTTTGTATAAGCAAATGAAAACACCCTGCGTATTGCCGTTGGCAGTGCGTAGGGTGTTTTATATTGCGTATAAGGAGCTAATTTCTCTGTTTGGCCTGCCTTGTTCAGATACAGCGATTGAAAAAACAGAATCTTATCATATACATTTTTAGCACTTATTTTTTATACATTTTATGCATACGGATTGTATAAAATGTGTTATAATAAGAAGATAATAATGTATAACTGTCTTCATTACGCTGTCGCGCTTTTGCCGGCACGTAAGCGAGCAGGAGGTGCCGGATATGGAAGAAAAAAATATAAAGGACACTATCAGGGCCAAGGCTGCAGAAGCCGCTGAAGCTGCTGCCGAAGCAGCGGAAACACAGGACAAGGAAGAATATGGTGATATACGTATTGCCGACGAGGTTATCTGTATCGTTGCCAGCCTGGCGGCGCAGGAGGTGCCGGGAGTTGTAGGCATGAGCGGTGGCCTGACAGATGGCATTAACCGCTTCTTGGGCAAGGAGAACGCTTCTAAGGGCGTACATTTGCATTTTGAAGGCAAGACGGTAAATGCCAGTGTGTATATTGTTATTGAATACGGCTGCTGCATTCCGGAGATTGCTTTGGAGGTGCAGGAAAAGGTTAAAGATGCCATTGAGGCTATGACCGGTTACGAGGTGCAGTTTGTCGATGTCAATGTCGAAGGCGTGGCCAAGAGGCGTGAAAGCGAGCTGGAAAAGGAAAGCTCATCTGATGTAGATATGGCAGAGATTTTGCAGGCGCAGGCTAAGCGTGCGGAAGCAACGGAGGCCAATTCCTTTGAGCAGCAGTTGGTTAATCTCCATGATAACCATGATTTTGAGCTGCCGCCGGAGGAAGACATGGATGAAAAGCATAGGAAGTTTTAGAGGAGGATTAACTGTTATGGGTATTGCGGATAGAATTATCCTGACGCTGTATACGATATTGATGACGGTAGCTTCAGTGCTGACGCTGCTGTGCAGTCTTGGCGTTTTCTCTGATACAGGTATGGTAGCGTTTATCAGCCATATCCCGGGCAACTGGGTTTATGCTGTCGGCGGTGTGATTATGCTGCTGGTGAGCGTACGCCTGCTGATCACCGGCCTGGGACTGACGGGCGTAAGCTCGCTGAAGCTGAGTGACAGCGATAAGGGCAAGGTGCTTGTAGGCAAGGGCGCATTGGAGGATTATATTGCTGTTCTGTCGCAGGAAATATACGGCATCCATCATGTAAAGGTTATTGTGAAGCTGGAGGATCAATGCATTGATGTACGCATTAATGCTTCGATTGAACCCGGCATAAATATTCCGGAAACCTCCGGTGAGATTAAGACCAACGTCCGTGAAACCATCAAAAAGGTTACCGGCATTGAGGTTAAGGAAATAGAGCTGTTCTTCAAACAGATTAAAGCAAAGGAAGAATAGGAGGCAGAAGCTATGTTTAACGATATTCTTAATGATATCTGGAATAATTATCGCGGCCGTCTGCTTTGCTCGGTGTTTGGCCTGTTTATTGGCGTGGTTGTGCTGTGGCTGGGATTTTTTCAGGCACTGTTTCTGATGATCTGCATCGGCTTGGGCTTTTTTATCGGCAACAAGCTGGATAAGAAAGAGGATTTGCTGGAGTGGTTGGATAGGTTGTTGCCTCCCGGCTATCACAGATAACGGCGGTGGCGGCAAAAGATAAGGCACCATCTGCCTAATCTGAATACATCATCATACAAGATATTTATTAAAATTTTTTATACAAGGAGAGTGTGCAAATGATTCGTAGACTTGCAAGAGAGGTTGCCTTACAGGCGTTATTCCAAATAGACTTTACCGGTAATGAGGTAGAACAGGCTGTTGACGCAGCTTTAGATGAGCACGAGGAGCTGCATCCGGAGGCTGCGGTAGACAAGGCTTTGGACCAGCATAAGGAGCTGGGGGCAGCAAGTGCCAGAAACTATGTTAAGAAGTATTCTATGGTGCTTGTTAACGGTGTTGTAGAAAACAAAGAAGCTATTGATGCGACTTTGAACAGCTGTGCAACCGACTGGACAGTAGAGCGTATGCCTGCTACCGACAGAAATATCCTGCGCGTAGCAGTTTTTGAAATGCGCCATGAAAAGCCTGCCCTGGCTGCAGGTGTTGCTATCAATGAGGCAGTGGAGATTGCCAAGGCTTATGGAACCGAAGAATCTCCGCGCTTTATTAACGGTGTTTTAGGTAAGCTGGCAAGAAAATGAGCCAAAAGGTTTATTTAGGCATTGATACCAGCTGTTATACTACCTCTGCCGCTCTTTTGGCGGAGGATGGCAGCCTGCTTGCCGAGGCCAGACAGATTTTAAGCGTTAAGCCGGGACGCTGCGGCCTGCAGCAGTCCGAGATGGTTTTTCAGCATACACGCAATCTGCCGCGCTTGGTGGAGGAGGTGTTTGCCGATAAGGACTGCACCTTGGCAGCGATTGGTGTCAGCGGTTATCCGCGTCCGCTTGCGGACTCCTATATGCCGGCGTTTCTTGCCGGCATGAGCGTTGCTCGCAGCCTGGCGGCTGCCTATAAGGTGCCGTTGGAGGTCATCAGCCACCAGGAAAATCATTTGGAGGCCGGTCTTTGGTCGGCAGGCGGTCCGCAGGCGGAGCGCTTTTTGCTGCTGCATGCCAGCGGCGGTACTACCGATTTGCTGCTGTGCGAACGCCGTGAAGACAGCCGTTATAACCTGACGCAGGTTGGCGGCAGCCTCGATTTGCACGCCGGTCAGTTTGTTGACCGCATCGGTGTGGCGTTGGGACTGCAGTTTCCGACAGGTCCGGCACTGGAGCAGCTTGCAGAACAGGCGGAGAAACCGCTGGAGCTGCCGGTGTCCGTGCGTAAGCTGGATGTGAGCTTATCGGGACCTGCAACTGCCGCTATGCGCAAGCTGGAGGCGGGGGCAAATGCTGCCTCTCTGGCCTTGGGTGTGGAGCATACGCTGGCGGAAACCTTTGCCCGTCTGCTGCGCAACGGTGCAGCGGCATATGGTGTGCGAGATGTTATTTTGGTTGGCGGCGTCGGCTCCAACAAGTACATCCGCAAGCATGTTGAAGAAAAGCTGGCGAAGCGCCGTGTGCGCCTGTGGGTGCCTGAAGGCCGCTTCAGCTGTGATAATGCCAGTGGCTGTGCCGCTGTTGCCTGGAGATTACATAAGAAAAATGACTGAAGCTGTTTATTCGGTAAGCGAAATAAATAATTTCATAAAGCATATACTGGAGCAGGAGCCGGAGCTGCGTAATCTGCAGGTTGTCGGTGAAATCTCTAATTTTAAGCGATATCCTTCAGGTCATTGCTATTTTACTTTGAAGGATGCTGGTGCGGTGCTCAAATGCGTAATGTTCCGCAGTAAGGCTGTTAATCTGCGCTTTCAGCCGCAGAACGGCGATACTGTTGTTGCCGTAGGGCGCTTGGCAGTCTATGAACGCGACGGCGTTTATCAGCTGTATACCGATTTACTGCTGCAGCAGGGCGTGGGCGATTTGATGCAGGCTTACGAAAAGCTCAAGCAGAAGCTGGAGCGTGCAGGCCTGTTTGCGCCTGAGCGTAAACAGCAGCTGCCGCTGCATCCGCGTACCGTGGGAATTATTACCTCTCCTGCAGGTGCCGCTGTGCGTGATGTCATAACAGTGTCACGCAGGAGAAATCAGGGCATAAAGCTGTTACTTTATCCTGTTAAGGTGCAGGGTGAGGGCGCTGCGGCGGAAATTGCCGCGGCTATAGAATTCTTTAACCGCAAAAAGCTGGCAGACGTTCTGATTGTGGGACGTGGCGGCGGTTCTATCGAGGATTTGTGGGCCTTTAACGAGGAAATCACTGTAAAAGCGGTGGCTGCCTCCAAAATCCCGGTAGTCAGCGCCGTAGGTCATGAAACAGATTTTACGCTGTGTGATTTTGCTGCCGACGTGAGGGCTGCGACACCGTCGCAGGCCGCGGAGCTGGTGGTGGCTGATGTTGAAGGCTATAAGCAACGCGTTGCCTATCTGGAGCAGCGTGCGCGCAGTCTGTTGTCGGCTTTGCTTACGCAGCAGCAGCGCAGATTGGACAACTTAGTTAATTCGTGGGCGTTGCGTGACCCGGAAAGGCTTTTTGCCGACCAGGCGCAGCGTCTTGATACTGCTTCGCGCAGACTGCGTGAGGCCTTAGAGCTGCATCTGCAGCAGGATGAGCATAAGCTGGCGCTGGCGGCGGCAAGACTGGATAGCCTCAGTCCGCTGGCTGTTTTGGGACGAGGCTATTCAGTGAGCCAAAAATCCGATTATACGCTGGTAAGCAGTGTTGATGACCTCAGATGGGGCGACGAGCTGCTGACAACAGTAGCAGATGGTGTGATAACCTCAGTTGTGCAGCAGGTAGAAAGGCGGTAAAGGATGGCAACGAAAAAGATTGCAAAGAACATTAAGTTTGAAGATGCCTTAAGCGAGCTGGAAGCACAGGTACAGCTTCTGGAAAGCGGCGAGCTGCCTTTGGACAAGGCTCTGGAGGTGTTTAAATACGGTGTGGAGCTGAGCCGTGTCTGCAGCAGCAGACTGGAAACAGTGAAGCAGGAGGTTGATAAAATCGTTGTTACCGACAGTAACGACGTTGGCTATAAATTAGAAACATTCCAGGATTTGGAGGTAAAATAATGGATTTTAAAGCTTATTATGCTAACCAGCAAAAACTGGTAGAAAACTATTTGAAGAACAGAATTGCCAAAAAGGGTATTTCCAAGGTAGATGAAGCTATGGAATACAGCCTGATGGCAGGCGGTAAACGCATTCGTCCGATTCTGCTGATGGCTGCGGCAGAGGCTGTGGGCAGCAAGGGCTACAATTATTTGCCCGTGGCTTGCGGTCTGGAAATGATTCACACCTATTCTCTGATTCACGATGACCTGCCGTGCATGGATGACGATGATTATCGCCGCGGCCGTCTGACCAATCATAAGGTTTTTGGTGAAGCTATGGCAGTGCTTGCCGGTGACGGCCTGCTCACTTTGGCATTTGAGGTAATGCTGGAACAGAAGAATGTTGATCCTAAAGTTTTGATTGAAACTGTACGCGAAATGGCTATGTGTGCCGGTAACTTCGGTATGGTTGGCGGCCAGGGCCTTGATTTGGAATTTGAAGGCAAAAAGATTACGCCGGAGGAGCTGCGCAAACTGCATGCGGGCAAGACCGGTGCGCTTTTTATTGCTGCTATTCGCGGCGGTGCGCATCTGGCCGGTGCTAATGACCAGCAGCTTTTGGCTCTTACCAAATTTGCTGATTTGCTGGGACTTGCCTTCCAGATTACCGACGATATCCTTGATGTCGAAGGTACTGAGGAGGAGCTTGGCAAGCCGGTAGGCAGCGATGCCAAGAACCACAAATCTACTTATGTAACACTGTACGGCCTGCAGGCAGCACACGAGTTGGCAGAAAAGACTGTGGCAGAGGCTTTGGAATGTCTGGAAATGTTTGGCGAGAACGCAGAGCCGTTACGTGAAATTACTCGCCTGATGACTGACAGAAAGAAGTAATTATGGCAGAGAATAAATTTTTAGATAAAATTAATTCACCGGCTGATGTCAAAAAGCTTTCCGTGCCGCAGCTGGAGCAGCTGGCTAAGGAAATCAGACAGCTTTTAATCAGCGTTATTTCGCACACCGGCGGCCATTTGGCGCCGAATCTGGGCGTGGTAGAGCTGACTTTGGCCTTGCATAAGGTTTTCAATACGCCGGAAGATAAGATTATATTCGACGTAGGTCACCAGGCCTATATCCATAAAATTATCACCGGACGCAGGGAGCAATTTCCTACGCTGCGTCAATACGGCGGTCTTTCCGGCTTTCCTAAGCGCAGCGAAAGCGAGCATGATGCCTTCGGTACCGGTCATTCCAGTACATCTATTTCCGCTGCTCTGGGCATGGCCTGCGCCCGCGACCTGCAGGGTGAGGATTATAATGTCGTAGCCGTTATCGGCGACGGCTCCATGACCGGCGGTATGGCTTTTGAGGCGTTGAACAACGCCGGTATGCTGCATAAGAATATGATTGTCGTGCTCAACGATAACGAAATGTCTATTTCCAAAAACGTGGGTGCGATGAGCGAATATCTTTACCAGCTGCGTACAGGCGAAACCTATAACAAAATTAAAAATGATATTGAGGGCTGGCTCAAAAATATGGAATTCGGCAGTGATGTGCTGAAGGCTATCCGCCGCCTGAAGGGCAGCGTAAAATACCTGATGGTGCCGACCTCTATTTTTGAAGAGCTTGGCTTTACTTATTTGGGACCGGTTGACGGACATGATCTGGATGGCCTGCTGGATGTGCTGCAGGCTGCAAAAAAGGATTGACGGACCGGTTATGGTACATGTGCTGACGAAAAAGGGCAAGGGCTATAAGCCTGCCGAGGAAAGCCCCAATAAGTTCCACGGTACAGGCCCCTTTGATATTGCTACCGGCAAAAAGATTACTAATCCGAATGCACCCGTAAGTTATACCGAGGTTTTTGGTAAAACTTTGACTAAACTGGCTGATATCGACGATAAAATCGTGGGTATTACTGCTGCGATGCCTGACGGCACCGGCTTGAATATTTTTGCCGAGGCGCATAAGGATCATTTCTTTGATGTTGGTATTGCCGAGCAGCATGCGGTTACTGCGGCTGCAGGCATGGCTGCTGCCGGAATGAAGCCTGTGGCGGCAATTTATTCTACCTTCATGCAGCGTGCTTATGACTCCATCATGCACGATATCTGCATGCAGAAGCTGCACGTAACGCTGTGTCTGGACCGTGCCGGTCTTGTGGGTGATGACGGCTATACGCATCATGGCGTTTTTGACTACGCTTATCTGCGCAGCATTCCTAACATGACCATTATGGCGCCGAAGGATGAGAATGAACTGCAGCACATGCTGAAAACAGCGCTTGATTTTGACGGACCTGTTTCCGTGCGCTATCCGCGCGGCAGCGGTGTGGGCGTTGCGCTGGATACGCAGTGGCAGGATTTGCCGATTGGTAAGGCAGAGGTGCTGCGTACAGGCAAGGATGTCTGCTTCTGGGCGATTGGCAGCATGGTGCAGACTGCTCTTGATGCAGCGGAGCTGCTGGAATGCGCAGGGAATCAGCGCAGGTGTTGTGAATATGCGTTTTGCCAAACCGCTGGATGTTGAACTCTTGCGTGAGCATGCGCAAAGCTACGGAAAGATTATTACTCTGGAAGAAGGCGTACTGGCAAGGCGGTGTCGGCAGCGCAATTCTTGAAGAGCTTAATGAAAATAAATTGCTGGAGCACTGTGAAGTACGTTGCTTCGGCATTCCTGACGAATTTGTTATGCATGGCGACAAAAAGCTGCTGTTCCGTGATTTTGGGACTGGATACGCCAACCATTGCTGCCAAGGCTGCAGCATTTGTAAAGGGTGAAGAAGAGTGAAAAAAGAAAGACTTGATGTTCTGTTAGTTAACCGCGGTATGTTTGAAAGCCGTGCCAAGGCGCAGGCTGCGGTTATGGCAGGACAGGTATTGGTCAATGAACAGAAAATAGATAAACCGGGGACACCGGTAGCACCGGAGGTTACTATCCGTCTGCTGGGCAATAAGCTGCCCTATGTAAGCCGCGGCGGCCTGAAGCTGGAGAAGGCTTTGCAGATTTTCCCCATCAGCGTAGAAGGCAAGGTTGTTGCCGATATCGGTGCTTCTACCGGTGGTTTCACCGACTGTGCGCTGCAGAATGGTGCGGCGAAGGTTTATGCGATAGACGTGGGCTATGGTCAGCTGGCGTGGAAGCTGCGCAACGATGAGCGCGTAGTGAACATGGAGCGTACCAACGTGCGTTATCTGGAAGCAGACAGCCTGCCCGAGCAGGTTGATGCTGCTACCATCGACGTAGCTTTTATTTCGCTGGATAAAATTTTGCCTGCGGTCCATAAAATTCTCAAGCCTGAAGGCTTTGTAGTGGCTTTAATCAAGCCGCAGTTTGAAGCAGGCAAGGAAAATGTCGGCAAGAAGGGCGTTGTACGTGATGCTGCCGTGCATGAGCAGGTTATCAATAACGTTATCAGTTTCGCCAAGAGCGAAGGCTTCGGTATTGCCGGTCTGGATTTTTCTCCTATCAAGGGACCTGAGGGTAACATTGAATATTTGCTGCACCTGACGCTGGGTGACGACGATGCCGTAAGCAGCGAGCAGGTAGCACAGCTTGTAGGCCGCAGTCATGGCGACTTAGATAAGAAAGCAGAAAAGACAGAGGCATGAGATGCAAAAGAAACGTTTAGGGATTTTTCCTAATCTGGGTAAAGAAAACGTCCGTATCGCTCTGCCGGAATTTGTTCAGCTCTGCAAGGACTGGGGACTTGAACCGGTGCTGCCTGAGGAGGTGGCGCAGCAGTATGGCGTGAGCAGCTACAATAAAAGTGAGCCGCAAACGCTGAAAACACTGGACTATGGTGTTAGTCTCGGCGGTGACGGTACACTGCTGCAGATGGCGCGTCACCTTGCGCCACTTGATGTGCCTGCGTTCGGTATCAACTTCGGCAAGCTGGGATTTTTGGCAGAGATTGATTTGCAGGGTATGTATAAGGCTATCAGCCGTCTGGCACAGGGCAACTATACGCTGGAAAGCCGCAGTCTGCTGCAGGCCAGAGTTATCTGCGGCGATAAGCTGCTTGCTACGGCGCATGCGCTCAACGATTTAGTTCTGGCTAAGGGCATGTTCAGCAAGCTGCGCATATGATGCTTTTTATTAACGGACGTTTATCCGGTAAATATGCGGCAGATGGTCTGATTATCGCAACGGCAACCGGTTCTACGGCATATTCTCTCTCAGCAGGCGGACCGCTTGTTATGCCGGAGCTTGATGTCAGCGTCATTACTCCTGTCTGCGCACATTCGCTTGACGAACAGTAGCGCTTGTTATTCCTATGTCGGAAACAATAGAGCTCAGGCCGATTCCAGGCAGTGAGGAAATGCTGCTTTCGGCTGACGGCGAAAATGTTATAGAGGTGCCTAACGATACCAGTGTGCATATCGCCAAATCGCCTTATGAGATGAAGTTTGTAAGACTTACGCGACGCGATTATTATCAGACTTGGCAACAAAAATTAATGCGCAATTTATAGGCGGCGCACGATAATGCACCATATACTTCATCAGGGCCCTCGACGTAGCAGTAGTACGCCATCGTCGCCCTTCTTCGTCTCCGGTACCTTCTCGTGTGCCGTGACGTAAACGAAGGATAGATGTACAGGGCGTAGCGGCGCATGATAAGGCACTAGCGTATACGCCATCAGATCTCTTCAACGTAGCAGTAGTACGCCATCGTTACCCTTCTTCGTTTCTGGCACCTTCTCGTGTACTGTGACGTAAACGAAGGATAGATGTACAGGGCGTAGCGGCGCATGATAAGGCACCGTATACGTCATCCATAAATAAATACGTAAGGCATTACTATAAATCATAACCTTTATAGAAGTATCATGATTATAGGAAAGTACGACATAGAAATATTTTGCTTTTAGAGGTGATTGACTATGAAAATGACCAGACACGCTAAAATTAAAGAGATTATTGACAACAATAAAATTGAAACGCAGGAGGATTTGGCTTCCGCTTTACGTCATCAGGGCATTGATGTTACGCAGGCTACGGTTTCGCGTGATATCAAGGAACTGATGCTGGTCAAGGTGCCGGATGCCAACGGACATTATCACTATGCTTATCCGAAGGAGCACAGCTCGATGCTGACCATGGAGCGTCTGGAGCGTACCTTCAACGATTCTATCGTAAGTGTACGTGCTTCCGACAGCATGGTGGTAATCCGCACGCTGCCGGGCACAGCGCAGGCTGTTGCCTTTGCCGTAGACTACATGAAATGGCCGGAGATTCTTGGTTCTATTGCCGGTGATGACACCGTTTTCATTGCTCTGCCAAATAAAGAAGCTGTAATCACTCTGCTGGAACGCTTCAAGAATTACAGATAAGCGAGGCAAGGGATTATGCTGCAATCATTGCATGTTCACAATTTTGCACTATTAGAGGACGCGCATGCTGATTTTACCCCCGGCTTCAATGTTTTTACAGGCGAAACCGGTGCCGGTAAATCTATTCTGATAGATGCCTTTGGCATGGTGCTTGGCGGGCGCTCTTCTGCCGATTATGTGCGCAGCGGTACTGACGGACTGTGGGTGCAGGCTGTTTTTGACGTGAGCGGTCAGCAGGAGATTAAAGCGCTGCTGGCGGAGCACGGTCTGGAGCCGGAGGAGGATTTATTTCTGAAGCGTCAGATAAGTGCTGCGGGCAAGAGCCGCGCTTATATCAACGGCGTGCAGGTGCCTTTGGCTGTGCTGAAGGCTATCGGTGCGCGTTTGGTGGATATTCACGGCCAGCACGAGAACCAGGCCTTGCTGAAGCCGGATGCGCCGCTGCATCTGACAGATGCTTTTGGCGGTTTGAAGCTGGCGCAGGCACTGCAGGAGTATAAGCAGCTTTACAGCGAGTATACTGCTGCGGTAAAGCATTTGAGCAGTTTGGAGCAGGAAAATGAGCAGCAGGATTTGCTGCTGGATCGTTACGCCTGGGAAATCAAGGAGATTTCGGACGCTGCCTTGAAGCCTGGTGAGGAAGATGGCCTGGAGACGGAGGCACGCCTGCTGCAGAACAGTGAGCGCATTATGAAGGCTGTTGACAGCTCTTATCAGCAGCTTGATGAGGAGGACGCGATTCTTTCGCGTCTGGCGCGAGTGCGCGACCAGCTGCAGTATGCGGCACGCTACGACAGCCGTCTGGCGCCGTTGGCAGAGTGTGCTGACAGTGCCTGGATCAGCTTGGACGATTGCCGCACGGAGCTGAGCGAATATATGGCAGGCAGTGAGTTTAACGGTGAGCGTGCAGCGCAGGTACAGCAGCGCCTTGATATTATTTACCGTCTGCAGAAGAAGTACGGCGGCAGTACCCAGTCGGCGTTGGAATATCTGCAGCAGACGCAGGAAAAGCTGGAACAGCTGCAACAGATTGCAAAGCTCTTAGAGCAGGCGCAGAAGGCGGTAGCGGAAGCGGTTGTGCGTTTGGGACGTGCTGCCGCAGTGCTGACGCAGTTGCGTGAAGCCAGCGCCAAGGCGTTGGCGCAGCGTATTACGCAGCATATCCGCGATTTGGCGATGCCTAACGGTGTGCTGCAGATAAAGTGCGGTCAGCTGGATAAGTTTATGCCGCTGGGCCGTGATGAGCTGAAATTTATTTTCAGTGCGAATATGGGCGAACCGCTGAATGACCTGGAAAAGGTAGCGAGCGGCGGCGAGCTGAGCCGTATTGCTTTGGCGGTTAAGACTGTGCTGATGAACAGCGGCGATGTTGCTACGATGGTATTCGACGAGATTGATACCGGTGTCGGTGGCGTTACGGCGCAGAAGATGGCGGAAAAAATTGCTGCTATTTCCGGTGTCGGCCAGGTGCTGTGTATTACACATCTGCCGCAGATTGCTGCCTTTGCGGATAATCATATTCATATTGAGAAGCAAAGTACTGACGGACGCACGGTAACGCAGCTGACAACGCTTGATTATAACGGACGTCTGCAGGAGCTGGTGCGCATGACGGCAGGCGCAACTGCCAGCAGGGCAGCCTTTGAAAGTGCTACCGAGCTGCTGCAGGGTGCGGAGCAGATAAAAAGCAGCTTGAAGCAACTGCAGGAGAAATGAGGTAAGATAATGCTGAAAAAATTTCATGAGGCGGCTTTAGATGAAATATATGTACCTGGAAGCAATGAGGAGGTCTTTAGCGGCCGCCTGCTGCAGGTGCAGCGTGACCACGTAACGCTACCGAACGGTAATGATACAACGCGTGAATATATCCGTCATCCGGGCGCAGTGGCGATTGTACCAGTGCTGGCTGACGGAAGCGTGGTGCTGGTAAAGCAGTGCCGTTATCCGCTTGGTACATTGCTGTGGGAGATTCCGGCAGGCAAGCTTGACCATGGTCCGGATGAGGATCCTGCGGAGTGCGCGAAGCGTGAGCTGAGCGAGGAAACAGGCTATGACGCAGAGCATTGGCAGCAGCTGATCAGCATTGCGACTACGCCGGGATTTTCTGATGAGATTATCCATTTATATAAGGCCTGGGGACTGCAAAAGTTTGCTCAGCATACCGATGAGGACGAATTCATCGGCGTGCAGGCCTTTACTCCTGCAGAGCTGCGTCGCATGGTTGCCGACGGCGAGCTGTATGATGCCAAAACCCTGTGCGCTCTTTATGCTGCTAAGGTAATTTGAAAAAGTCAATCACAATAGTTATTTGAGGCTGCTGAGAAGGCAGCCTCTTTTTTCGTGCCGTAGCTTGTCAAGCTGGCGCTACTTCTTTATAATAGAAAGTAAGTGTTTAATAAATTTCTATGAGGGAGCAGATGATACAGATGAAAAAGATGCAATATGTGGTTGCTTCGCTGCTGGCGGCAAGCGTTTTTACAACTGCTGCTGAGGCTGCCAATTTTAATAATGAAGTAAAAACCCAGCAGGGTGTTGTTGCCGGTGCTTATGACGACAAGCATCAGGTAGTACAATGGCTGGGTGTTCCGTATGCGCAGCAGCCGACGGGCGCTGACCGCTGGCGTGAGGCGCAGCAGGCTAAAAAAGCATAAGGGAATTTTGGACTGCACCAAGGCTGCACCGGCGAATATCCAATACAACGGCAAAAAGGTGTTTGGGCAGGAGGGCATGCTGACGTTGGATATTGTGCGCCCGGATACGCAGGAAAAGAATCTGCCGGTACTGGTTTATATTCACGGCGGCAATAATCAGGCCAGCAACAGCCATCTGATGGAGGGCAACAGGCTGGCGCAGGAAGGCAACATGGTTTATGTTTCCGTACAGTATCGCCTGGGACTTTTTGGCTTTAATAATCTGCCTGCTCTGGCAGATGGTAACAAGAAGGAACAGAGCGGTAACTTCGGCTTCCTTGACCAGGCTGCAGCCTTGGACTGGGTACGCGAAAATATCAAGGAGTTCGGTGGTGACGCCAAGAATATTACTGTTTCCGGTTTTTCCGCCGGTGGACGTGATGTTATGGCGATGCTGATTTCGCCTGTTTTCAAAAATAAATTTGATAAGGCTATTTCCTTCAGCGGCGGTCTGACTGTTGCCGATGCTGCCAAGAGTCAAAAAACTATCGCGCAGAAATTAGCACCGATGGTGGTAGAGGATGGTAAGCAGAATAACCTGATTAACGCCGAAAACTGGCTGCTTAGTGACAACGGCAAGGATAAAAAGGCTGTGCGTCAATATCTGCAGGCAATACCGGCAGAGCGTCTGGCGCCGGTGATGGCAGGCGCTGTCATCCGCATGAGCGCATTTCCGCATCTTTACGGCGATGGAGAGGTGCTGCCGGTAGAAGGCTTTGCTACGAAGCATTACTACAGCGTACCGCTGCTGATGCTGGCAAGTGCTGACGAGTTCAGCTCCTTTGCTGCACGTGATCCTTTCTTTAAGGATCGTCTTGGCTTAATCAACAACGATTATAAGACTACGAGTGAATTTAAATTTGCCAATAAATACGGCAGTGCTTTGTATGGCTTCTTCAACGGCCAGCAGTCTGCCGAGGTTTTGTATCCGCATTATAAGGCAGATATGTATGTCTGCAGCTTTGCCTTTGCTCATACTGCTGACGTTGTCGGCAAGGAATATATGGTGCGTAACGGTGCGTTGCATGGCATCTTCCAGCCCTTCCTGACGGATCAGGGCTACGGCTATACCAAAAATACCGATGCCTTTGAGCAGGCAGGCTCCAAGGAACTGAGCAAAGCATTTATTGATTCGATTGCAGCCTTTGTGCGTACCGGTAATCCTAATACTTCGGCTTTGGGAACAACGTGGCAGGCATGGAATCCCACCTACCGTCCGGAACTTGTATGGGATGCCAACCGTCAGCATGCACGCATCAGCAGTATCAACAGTAGAGTAAGCTATGCCGGCATTTTGGCAGAGATGGCTAATGACAAGAGCATCAATGAGCAAAGCAAAAATTATATCATTCATAATGTGCTGAACGGACGCTGGTTCAGTGACGAGCTGGATGCTCAATACGGCAATCCCAGCCTGTGGCCTAAATAAGCAGTTTTATAAGGAGCTGATTTATAATGACAGAAGAAAAAAATACTACTCCGCTTCATGGCAGCAATGTTGCCAGAGAGCAGATTCCGACAGCCTGCAAATGGCATATAAGCGATATATATGCCGGTGAAAATGATTGGCAGGCGGCCTGCGAAGAATATAAGAGCAAGCTGCCGCAGCTGCAGGCTATGCAGGGCCAACTGAATACTGCAGCCGCAGTCTGTGCAGCCTTAAAGCTGCAGGAAGAGTTGGCAAAGCTGCTGGATAAGATTTACGCTTACGCACGCTTGCAGCAGGATGCGGATAATACGGACCAGAAGCTGCAGGCGCTCGCAGGCGAGGCTGAAGGTATGGCGGCAGCCTTCAGTAACGCTAATGCTTTTGTAGAGCCGGAAATGCTGGCCTTAGGTAAGGAAAAACTGCTGCAAATGCTGGACGAAGAGCCTGCATTGGCAGAATACCGTTTTTATATTGAAAATATGGTTCGTTTATCAGACCATGTTTTGTCTGCAGATAAAGAGGCTGTTTTTGCGCAAAGCCATTTGGCAACAGGCACGGCGGCAGCGGCCTTCCGCGCACTTGTGAGTGCCGATATGCAGTTCCCGGAGATTACCGACGGCCAGGGCAATAAGGCAAACGTCAGCGAAGGCTGCTATCTGCTGAATATGACATCGCCTGACCGTGTGCTGCGTAAAAATTCCTTTACCGGCCTGATGAATACCTATCATCAATACCGCAATACCCTGGCAGCAACGCTCACAGGCTCTGCGCGCACCGGATATTTTTATGCTACCGTGCATAACTATAAAGATACACTGGAAGCAGCGTTGGCAGAGGATAATATTCCGTCCAGTCTTTACGACGGACTGATTGATACCGTGCATGATAATTTTGCACCGCTGCATGAATACATCCAATTAAAGAAGGATGTACTTGGAGTAGATGAATTCCATTACTATGATATGTATATGCCTATTTCCACCGCAGGCGATAGCTTTGCCTGCAGCTTCCCGGAGGCCTGCGCTAAGGTTGAGGAGGCACTGGCACCGTTGGGCAAGGAATATCTGACGGCACTCCACAAAGGCATGACCGAAGGCTGGATTGACGTTTACGAAAACAAGGGCAAGCGCTCCGGCGCATATTCCTGGGGCGTGTACGGCGTGCATCCCTTTGTGCTGCTCAATTATCAGGCGCGCTACAACAGCATTTCTACCATCGCGCACGAAATGGGCCATGCTATGCACAGCTATTTCAGCAGCCAGGCACAGAGCTACGTTAATTCGGAATATACGATTTTCTGCGCTGAGGTTGCGTCCACGACGAACGAAAACCTGCTCTTGGAGCATACCTTGAAGCATGCTACGGCGGAGCAGAAGATTTATCTTTTGAATCAGTTTTTGGAGGCAGTGCGCACAACAGTCTACAGACAGGTGCAGTTTGCGGAATTCGAAAGATATATTCACGGCGAGATCACAGCAGGCCGTTCACTGCAGGCCGAAAAGCTGGAGGAATACTGGCTGCAGAGCAACAGGGATTACTATGGCCCGGCGCTGACTGTGGACAAGGAACTGGCAAGCGAATGGTCACGCATACCGCACTTCTACACGCCGTTTTATGTGTACAAGTACGCAACAGGCTACAGTGCAGCGACCGCCTTCGCCAGCGCAATTTTAAGCGGCGAAGCGGGAGCGGTGGAAAAATATCTGGGCTTCCTGCATGCGGGCGGTAGCGATTATTCTCTGAACATCCTGAAGAACGCCGGCGTGGATCTGAATACGCCGCAGCCTGTAACCGTAACTTTGCAGAAGTTTGCTGCTAAGCTCAAGGAGCTGAAGGCACTGTTGGGAAAGTAATCCTCTCTATAAGAATTTTTAAATAAGGCTATTGACAAAGCTTTAAGAAACGAGTATAATTATTATTGTTCCGAGTGATTGGAACTTATGCCGAAGTGGCGGAATTGGCAGACGCACTTGACTCAAAATCAAGCGGGTTCACGCTCGTGCCGGTTCGAGTCCGGCCTTCGGCACCAGTAAATTTAGGCTCTACAATTTCGGTTGTAGAGCTTTTTCTGTATTTGTGGTTAAAAATTTGAGGAGCAAGGAAATGCAAGTAGTATTAAGCGCAATTAACAGTAAATATATTCATACGGGTCTTGGCCTGCGCTACGTCGGCGAATATGCCAAAACGCAGGGACATGAGGTAACACTGATAGAAGAAACTATTAACACGCCTATTTTGGCGGTGCTGGAAAAAATCATGGCAGTGCCGGCGCAGGTTTACGGATTTTCGGTACATATTTGGAACAAGCCGTTCGTATTTAAGCTGATCCGTATGTTGCGCAAGCTGCGTCCGCAGGCTGCAATCGTGATTGGTGGACCTGAGGTAGCATTCGATGCGGAGAGAATTTTTGCGGAACTGCCGCAGGCAGACTATATCGTGCAGGGTGAGGGCGAGCTGGTATTCAGCGAGCTGCTGCAGTATTTGGCTGGCGGTGGCGCTGTCTCTCAGCATATTGCGTATCGCGAAGGGGAGCAGGTGAACCTGAACGGAGGCATTACTGTAATAGAAGATATGTCCCTGCTGCCGTTTCCGTATCCTGATCTGGAAAAAATGCTGGCAGAGCATAAAATAGTTTATTACGAATGCACGCGTGGCTGTCCTTTTAATTGCGCTTACTGTCTGTCCAGCATTTCGCGCTCTGTGCGCAAGCGTCCGCTGGAGCTGGTGCTGCGCGATTTGGACCGTTTTATCGCTGCAGGTGTGCCGTTGGTGAAGTTTGTCGACCGTACCTATAATTTGGACGAAAAATACTTTCTGCCGATGATGCAGCATCTGGCGCAGGCTGATACAAATGCTACCTTTCACTTTGAAATTAAGGCCGATATACTGTCAGAGCGCGTTATGGATTTCCTGGCGACGGTGCCTAAGGGACGTTTCCAACTGGAAATCGGCATTCAAAGCACGCATCAGCCTACATTAAAGGCCATCAACAGGCAGGATAACTGGGAGAAGCTGGCAGCAAATGTCAAACGTCTGCTGTCCTTCGGTAATATGCATATCCATGTTGATTTGATTGCCGGCCTGCCTTATGAGGATTTGCCGACCTTTGCTAAATCCTTTGATGATG
>ENA-OQCZ01000191-OQCZ01000191.1-human-gut-metagenome-genome-assembly--contig:-NODE-191-length-20561-cov-3.438485_pt1 | contig 20561 bp, 18 predicted proteins | sample MGYA00242505_ERZ504594 | MGnify/ENA primary metagenome ERZ504594 (study PRJEB26092, sample SAMD00036329) | human gut metagenome | host: Homo sapiens | study: EMG produced TPA metagenomics assembly of... | reverse complement strand
AAACCAGCGGTCAGAATACCGCCCAGCTTGACGATGGTTTCGTGGCAAAAGGCTGCTTTAATATGATACCTGCAAGCACAGGCAACAGCACAATCTTCACTACGGAAAGCACCATAGCCATAAAGCTTACCTCAACCCAGGAGCCTGCCAGCAGGTACACCAGCACAGGTGTTACCAGCGGTGCAATCAAGGTCGAAGTGATGGTCATGCCCACGGATCAGGGAACGTCACCCTTAGCGATGTAGGCAATAACGTTGCTGGCAGTACCGCCTGGGGCAGCAGCCTACGAGGATAACGCCCAGAGCGATATCAGTATCAAGATTCATCACTACAGCCAGAAAATAGGCTGCCAATGGCATGATGGTGTATTGCAGGATACAGCCGGAATAACCTCCTTAGGTCGGGAAAAGACGAGTTTGGAAGTCCTCGCGCTTGATGGTCAGGCCCATGCCGAACATTGCCGTGCCCAGGAAGAGAGCGGTATACTGCGGAATCCACATGAAATTTTTGCGTATGGGTGAAAGCAACCGCAGAGGTGATTTAAAATCACGACGGCGATGTACTTGGATCAAAAATCCGCTTACCTTGCCAATGATGTTTAAAACGCTGTTTTGCTCGTTCATATTAAATTGCCTCCTTACATGTATGCTGCCTTTGGGGCAGTCACGCTGTTAATTGCCTCGAGCAGAAGCAATTACATGGGTATTGTACCACAAAAAGGAGGAAAAATAAAGTATCAGCAGGACTCCAGCAGGTTCGACACCTTCACCTGCAGCTTATCGGCGATGCGGAATACCAGGTCCATACTCGGGCGCGCGCTGCCGTGCTCGATTTTGCTCAAATACTGCGGAGTAATGCCTATCTGCTCTGCGAGCATCCCCTGCCCCAGCTCCTGCATGATTCTGTAATAACGTATTTTTCTGCCCATTTCTACATACTTTTCGCAATACATATATCATCCACTCCTCTACTTCTTACTGATTATAGCTTACAGTATTTCCGGCATTTCTTCATGTAAAAAAATGGTGCGAAGACTGCCTTGATACCGCTTGCCAAAGTAAATACAGGTGCATTCCTGAAAAACGTGCCGGCAATCAGTTTTGCTTTTGCGTTATGTCTTAGCATAATCTTATTATAAAAAATAGGATAGCCAGAAATTGGCTATCCTAAAAATTTTTTGAGAAATTTTTAGATATTTTTTGCGAAAATGAATTTTGCGCTTAGTTTACCGGTATCTCCTGTCTGGAAATAACCTCAATCAGCTCGCCCTGGCTTTTCAGCCAGATATCAATGCCTTTGCCGAAAACCTCCGCTTCGATAAGCGTACCGTTTTCGCCCTCCTCTACCACCTTGGCGGTCGGCAGGCGGTCAAGAATGTACTCGTAGCTGCCGCCTTTAAACAGGAAGCGCAGGCGCTGCAGATGGCCGCCGTACATAAACTGGATGCGCTTGCGGAACTCGCCCTCCTCAAAGCGCTTGGAATACGGAACGGCGAAATGCGTTTCGGTGACGGTAAAGCTGTTGATTCTGTCGATGCGGTAGATAGTCGGGAAGGGATCGTTTTCTATCTCGAATTTGAGCTCCTCCTTCTCCTTGGGCACAATGAAGCCTGCCAGATAAAAGTAAAATTCGGAGAACATGATGCCTACGGGCTGCAGTCTGCGCTGCACCAGAACGCCGTCGGTACGGCGGTAGTTAATGATTATTTCCAGATGCTCATGCACAGCGCCGCTAAGCTCCCACATCTTCTTCAGGAACTTATCCTTGTGCTGCGGTTCTACATAAAGCAGCTTTTCATTGCCTATAAGCTCGCTCACACGCTGCTGCTCCGTTTTCGGGATACAGCAGTCAATCAGCTTATCAAGAATCGGATACAGCTCCTTTTTGGTGAACGCCCTGCTTTCGAGCAGTATTTTGAGCGTGGCGAAAACCTCCTCGTTGGACAGCAGATTGCGTGATGGCGGTACAAGCTGGTAAGCGCCGAGCTTTTGGTTGTAGACCAAATCCTGCACCAGGCCTGATGCTTCGTTCTGCTCATGTAAAAAGGACCGCAGGTCTTCTATGTCGCGCTGAATAGAGCGTAAGGAGCAGCCGAAGCGTTGGGCCTCCTCCTTCTTGTAGAGCATTTTGCCGTCTACCAGGCGCGAATACATATAGAGCAAACGATCCTTTGCGATGCGTAAATCTGTCATTATTAGTTCCTCCCTGCCATGAAATTTGCAAAGCGGTTGCTGCAAGAAAATCTCTTTAAGCTAATTATAGCACAATCATTCTCTTAAGCAAACGTTTTGCCACCAGCTATAAGCAAATTTTACCATAGAGGGAGGACACATATTGTCTTTCTCTAAAAATATTTTTGGCTTTTTCAGCATATTTCAGAGATAACAGGCGAAAATTTACGCCTGTTCAGTTTTAAGTGCAGGCAGAAAGCCGTCCAATGCTTCCAAAGCGCGTGCTGCAATCTGAGCGTTCTTTTCTCTCTTCTTGCGGATGCGTACAGTGAGCGGCGGAATGAGACCGAAGTTGATGTTCATCGGCTGGAAGTTTTCTATCGCCGGGTTACTGATGTAGTTGGCCAATGCTCCGTGCGCAGTTACCTCGGGCAATTCTACCTCCGGCAGCTCCAATACCGCTCTGGCAGCAGCTAAACCGGCCATCAGTCCGGAGGCCGCCGATTCAACGTAGCCTTCTACGCCTGTCATCTGTCCGGCAAAGTAGAAGCGCTTGTTATTGCGCAGGTTGAAGTGCTTATCCAAAAGCTGCGGCGAATTCAGGTAGGTGTTTTTGTGCATTACGCCGAAACGGACGAACTCTGCGTTCTCCAGACCGGGAATCATGCCGAAAACACGTCTTTGCTCCGGCCATTTGAGGTGTGTCTGGAAGCCTACCAGATTATAAAGGGAGGCAGCGGCGTTATCCTGACGCAGCTGTACTACTGCGTAGGCTTCTTTGCCGTTGCGCGGGTCAATGAGCCCTACAGGCTTCAGCGGACCGAAGCGCATGGTGTCCTCGCCTCTTGCAGCCATTTCCTCGATAGGCATGCAGGCTTCAAATACATCATGCTCAAAATCCTTACGGGAGCGCTTTCCGCATTGCAGAGAGCTTCCCAGAAGGCAACGTATTCCTCCTTTGTGTAGAAGGGGCAGTTGAGGTAGTCGGCGCCGCCCTTGTCGTAGCGGGACGCACGGTAAACCTTGTCGTAGTCCAGGGAATCGGCGGTAACAATCGGTGCTGCCGCATCAAAGAAGTGCAGATAATCAGCCTGCAGCAGCTTTTTGATATCGGCGAAAAGCGCGTCGCTGGTCAGCGGGCCGCTGGCTACGATGACAGTGCCTTCGAGGCTTTCAAGATCGGTCACTTCTTCGTGGATAACGGTAACGAGCGGATTGGCCTTCACTGCTTCGGTTACGGCAGCGGCAAAGCCGTCGCGGTCAACAGCCAGAGCGCCGCCGGCAGGCACCTGATGCTCATCAGCTTTTTGCATGATGAGGGAGCCTAAACGGCGCATTTCTTCCTTCAGCAGGCCGACAGCGTTTTCAATGTTGGCTGCGCGCAGGGAGTTGCTGCATACAAGCTCGGCAAAATATGCGGTTTTATGTGCTCCGTCACTTTTTACGGGACGCATTTCGTGCAGGATTACAGGGATACCGTGACGCGTGAGCTGGGTAACGGCTTCGCAGCCTGCCAGACCCGCACCGATTACATGTACAGGAGAGATAGTCATTTATTCGTTGCTGCCTTTCTTAGTTGTAGTAGTTTTTTCGTTACGGTTGTTTTCTTTGCAGTAGCGGTTTTTTTAGCGGTAGTAGCTTTAGTAGCTGTAGTCTTTTTGCTGCAGTGGTTTTGGTAGCAGTAGTTTTCTTAGCGGTAGTCTTTTTAGCCGCCGTAGTTTTCTTGGTTGCGGTGGTTTTAGCTTCCGTAGTCTTTGCTGCAGCGGTTTTGGAAGCATATACCGGTCTTGCCTTGGAGCATTCCGGGTTACTGCAGAACTTGCGCTTGCTGCCGTTGCGTTCAACGTGCTCTAGCATCATAGCGCCGCAGTCCGGGCATTTTTCGTTAAGCGGCTTATCCCAGGTGGTGTAATCGCACTCGGGATATTTTTCGCAGCCATAGAATACCTTACCGGTTTTGCTCTTGCGTTCGAGGATATCGGCGCCGCACTTAGGACATTTTACACCAATCGGGTGCAGAATGGGTTTGGTATTGCGGCATTTGGGGAAGTTGGGGCAAGCCAGGAACTTGCCGAAGCGTCCCTCGCGGATAACCATCATGGTGCCGTCGTTGCACTTGTCGCAGGGAACGTCGGAGACCTCCAGCGGGATTTCGACAATAGGAATAGCCACGCCTGCGTGGTCCAGATCCTTTTTGAAGGGACCATAGAATTCGCTGAGAACTTCGTCCTTGGTGTGCTTCTTCTCGGCAACCTCATCCAGCTTTTCCTCCATCTGGGCGGTGAAGCCGATGTTGATGAGTCCCTTGAAATATTCGGTGAGCATATCTACGGTCATAATGCCAAGCTCGGTAACGAGCAGCTTTTTGGCCTCTTTGACAACGTAACCGCGTGTAAGCAGTGTAACGATGGTAGGTGCAAATGTGCTGGGGCGGCCGATGCCCTTCTCCTCCAGCTCTTTGATAAGCGTTGCTTCGGTGAAGTGCGCAGGCGGCTCGGTGAAGTGCTGCTCTGCCGGCATGAGCTTGTAAAGCAGCAGCTTGCTGCCGGGTTCAACGTAAGGAACCTTGGAGTCCTTTTCTTTATCGTCATATTTGCTGTGCAGCTGCAAGAAGCCCGGGAATTTCAGTACGGAGCCTGTTGCACGCAGTTGGTATTCGGCGGCATCAATCGTCAGGGTGGTAACATCATAAACAGCGTCCGTCATCTGACTGGCAACAACGCGGTTCCAGATGAGCGTATACAGCTTCAGCTGGTCATTGGTGAGGTACTTCTGCATCTCGGCCGGGGTACGCATGACGCTGGTCGGACGAATCGCCTCATGTGCGTCCTGAGCGTTCTTTTTGGTGCTGTAATGGTTTTCCTTCGCCGGGCAGAATTCGCTGCCGATGTTTTGCTTGATATAGTCGCGGATTTCGGCAATGGCAACCTCTGCCAGACGCACGGAGTCGGTTCTCATGTAGGTAATCAGGCCGACGGAAGTTTTGCCCAGGGATACGCCTTCATAAAGCTGCTGTGCGAGCATCATGGTCTTTTTGGCGCTGAAGTTGAGCTTTTTGTTGGCCTCCTGCTGCATGCTGGAGGTAGTAAACGGCGATACGGGGTGACGCTTGCGTTCCTTCTTTACTGCGTCGCTCACGATGTAATCGGCCTTGGACAGCGCTTCTTCCGCTGCTCTGGCCTCTGCCTCATTGTGCAGCTCCAGCTTTTTGCCTTTGTATTTTACTGCTTCCGCTTCAAAGAGCTGTCCCTTGCTGCCTTCACGCAACTTGGCGCTTAACGTCCAGTATTCTACCGGTACGAAATCTTCGATTTCACGGTCGCGGTCAGCAACGATTTTGGTAGCAACGGATTGTACGCGGCCGGCGCTCAGACCCTTGCGGATTTTGCGCCACAGCAGCGGGCTCAGCTGATAGCCTACGATGCGGTCTAAAATGCGGCGTGCCTGCTGTGCATCAACCATATCCATGTCAATGCAGCGCGGATGCTTGATAGCGTCCTTGACAGCGGCAGCGGTAATCTCATGAAATTCAATGCGGCAGGCAGATGTCGGGTCGATGCCCAGAATAAAAGCCAGATGCCAGCTGATTGCTTCACCCTCGCGGTCAGGGTCAGTTGCCAGTAAAACTTTGTCGGCATTTTTTTGCTTCTGTTTTCAGCGCTTTGATTAAATCGCCTTTACCGCGGATATTGATATATTTCGGCTCAAATTCGTTTGCATGCTCCTCATCCGGCAGAAAGGTTACACCTAGGGTGCTTTTCGGCAGGTCGCGCAAGTGTCCCATAGAAGCCTTTACAGTATAGTTTTTGCCTAAAAATTTTTCGATAGTCTTGGATTTCGTAGGTGATTCCACGATAACCAGAGTCTTTGCCATTTATGTTCCTCCTACTTTCGGTAGTAACGCTGCGCCTGGTCTGTCGCCACCAGTCCGGCGGCCTGCAGGTCAAGCAGCTCCATGCTCACGGCAGCAAAAGCGGCTCCGCTCTGTTCCGTCAGCTTTTCTAAAGAAAGCGCTCCTGCCTGCAAAAGCGCAAGCAGCTTCGCTCCTAATTCCGTTGTGACAGGTGCGGGCGCAGGCTTTGGTTCCTGCGGCGCACAATCAAATATACTCGGCTGGGTTATGCAGCGGTTCATCGCCTGCTGCCAACTTCTTTTATCGTCTAAAATATCCTGTGGCATATCTACCAGCTTGGCACCGGTACGGATAAGCTCATGACAGCCTATGCTGCCGCCGTCGAAAATATTCCCCGGTACGCAGTATACCTCACGTCCCTCGTCGGCAGCGATATTCGCCGTAATTACAGCGCCGCTGCGCTTGCCTGCCTCTGCTACCAGTACGGCCTGCGACAGACCAACGATGATACGGTTGCGCGCAGGAAAATTTGCCGCTGCTGGCGGAACTCCCGGCGGATATTCCGTTACCAGTGCTCCCTGCTCGGCAATGCGGGCGAACAGCTTGGCGTTTTCGGGCGGATAGACAATATCCAACCCGCAGCCTAATACTGCCACCGTCGTACCTCCGGCCTGCAGGCAGGCCTCGTGTGCCGCCGTGTCGATGCCCTTGGCACCGCCGCTGATGATCGGTATGCCTTCGCGCGTCATCGTCTTGGCAAAGTAGCCTGCGGCACGCACGCCGTATTCGCTGCAGCGTCGTGAGCCGACGATGGCCAAAGCATAATTTGCCTGCGGCAGCTTGCCCTTGACGTACAAAACTAAGGGCTTGTCGCTTAATTGCTGCAGGCTCTGCGGATAGGCAGCGTCGGTATAGGCCAGTATCTGCACGCCGTTGTGACGGCAGAAGTAATCCAGCCTTTGCGGCAGACGCGCATCACGGTTGCTGATAAAGCTTTGCACTGCTCGCGGCGTACAGAGGCCGGTTGCCGTAAGCGTGGCGGCACTCGCTTCAAAAACAGCGCGGGCACTGCCCAGAGCGTTAATCAGATCAGGTATTCTGCTGCGTCCCAGACCGGGGACAACAGCGCAGACAGCGGCAAGGTATAAGGTGGTATCCATAAGGTCACACTCCTCCTGTAATAAATACATGATTATGCAGTCAGAGCGGAACTACATGCCACAGCCTTCATAATATGCGATTTTCTTACATTATAATGATGAAATTCGTATTGGTCAAGTAAATTAATTATACAATAGAAGAAATTGTCAGCCAAATGCGGGGCAAATTCTTCACGAAAAGGCCCAAACATCGGCCTATATACAACAAAAGGACTCCCTCATCCGAAGGAGTCCGAAAATTATTTTTGCAGTCTTTGCATAACGTAGTCGACAATCTGCTGTGCTGCCAAAGGATGTGCGTGCTCACTGCAGGCTGCTGCCTCACGCGGGCTTACCGTGCTGTTTTTGATGTGCTGCACCAGCTCGTCGGTAGAACGTGCTACCAGAGCGCCGCAATACTGCTGCAGGAAAGCGGCGTTGCCCTCCTCCTGCCCCGGCAGCGGCTTGTAGATTAAAAGGTCCAGTCCGCTCGCCAGCACCTCGGCAGAGGTTAAACCGCCGGCCTTGGTGATAATCATATCAGCGCCGGCCATGAGCTGTGGTACGTCCTCACGGAAGCCGTAGATTTCGGCAGTAGCGCCGTATTTGGCTTGCAGCTGTGCCGCTAACGCTTCGTTGTGGCCTGTGACAGCAACAACGCGCAGGTTTTTCAGAGCGGCGCGCTGCAGTGCCGTGATTATCTCGGCCATCGGCAGCAGGCCCTCGCCCCCGCCCATCAGCAGGCAGACGCGTTCGGTTTCGTCCCAGCCGAAGAACTCGCGGCATTTCTGCTTGTCATGCTTAATCATAAACTGCTGACGCACGGGAATGCCCGTAGCCTGAATGTCGGCATCGGTAGCGAGCTTGTCACGCAGCAGCTCGTCGGCGATAAAATAGGTATCCACACCGTCGCAAACCCACCAGCGGTGAATCGTAAAGTCGGTCACTACAGCACCGAGCCAAAGCTTGGGATGCTGCTTTTTGTAATAGCCGATGATGCCTGCGGGTGTAGCATGCGTAGCGATTACCGCATCAGGCTGTACGCTGCGCAGGTAGCTGCCTCCTAACCACGCCAACAGGCGGTTTAAAAGCTCACGCATCCATAAAGAGCCGCCCTGCTTGTTGCCCCAGCTGTAGGCCAGCTTATAAAGCCAGGGGCAGCATTTTAAAATCCACAGGTAGGTGCCGAGAAAGACCTTGCCCAGAAACTGCGGGAAGAAGTCGAAGATGTTGCCGTGGATGACCTCAACCTCCGGACGGTCGGCTAAGGCTTGCTCCAGCGCTTCGGCTGCCAGCCTGTGTCCCGAGCCTATGGGTGCCGAAAGCAGGAGCACAGTATATTTTTTTCGTGTTTCGTGCATATGTATCACCATCTATATTGTATCGGAAATATAGCTAATCGGAATTTTTTTGCGAAAAAAGCTTGCTATCATAGCCTTTATATTGTATCATATTTTTAACTACAATCAATAGTTAATGTTCTCGCAAAGAGTAAAATTCGTGAGAAATTTTTGGGAGGCTCATCAAATGACTACAAGAAGACCTGTTGAAAGCTTTAGCTTTCCTGTAGAAAAAATTAAAGAAGGTTATTATACTGACGCATATTTTATGCGTTCCGAAGAAATCTTAAACGGTGATAATTATCATCCGCGTGTGCTGATGCAGGTGTTCGCCCGTGACCATGTTGTTGTTTGCGGTACCGACGAGGTCATTGCTCTGATCCGTCAATGCGCTTTCCATCCGGAAACTATCGAAATTCATTCCCTGCGTGACGGCGAAGAGGTTGACGAGTGGGAAACCGTTATGACTATCGAAGGCGATTATGCCGACTTTGCGCATCTGGAAACCATCTATCTGGGTATTCTGGCACGCCAGAGCCGCATTGCTACAAATGTTCGCCGCGTAGTGAAGGCTGCCAACGGCAAGCCGGTGCTTTTCTTCCCTGCACGTTATGATATTTACCAGACTCAGGAATCCGACGGCTATGCAGCTTTGGTTGGCGGCATCCACGGCTTCTCTACCGATGCCAATGCTCTGGCAGCAGGCGGCAAGGGTTTGGGTACTATCCCCCATGCATTGATTGCTTCCTACAAGGGTGACACTGTCGCTGCTACCGAAGCATTCGATAAATATGTTGATCCGTCTATCGCACGTATCGCTCTGGTTGATTTTGACAACGACTGCGTAAACACTTCTCTGGCTGTGGCCCGCAAGCTGGGCAAAAAGCTCGCAGGTGTGCGTCTGGATACCTCCGGCAGCATGGTTGACAAGAGCCTGTGGACTCAGATTGGTACCTTTAAGCCGACCGGTGTTTGCAAGGAGCTGGTTTGCAACGTTCGCCGTGCGCTGGATGCCGAGGGCTTCAACCACGTTAAGATTATCGTCTCCGGCGGCTTTGACGCTGAGCGCGTAGCAGCCTTTGAGGAAATGGGCGTGCCTGTTGATACCTATGCAGTAGGTTCTTCCTTCTTCGACGGCAACATCAACTATACTGCGGATATCGTTAAGGTTGATGGCAAGGACTGCGCTAAGGCCGGCCGTAAATACAATCCTAACCCCAAAATGGAGCTTGTAAAATAATTTGCAACAATGAGGTTGCAGTGCGAAAGTGCTGCAGCCTTTTTTGCTATCCTAATGAAGGAAATATGGCTATCAGCAAGAATACTTACTACGGGAAACAAAATGTCCCTTCAGTCAGGAAAAATTACGGCCACTCATTTCGTGTGGAACCAAGACGAAGCGGCGCAAAACTCGCGCGAAGCCAAGAGATTCTGCAATATGAGTTTGCATAGCGCTCAGACATTGCGCCCCTTCTGTGGTTCCAGACACTCATTCGCTGTAATTTTTTTTCCTTACGCTACATTCCATTCCCATATTCATAAATCTTAGCTTTGATATACCATGTGATTATCACAATTTCATCTACATAAAAAGGAGAACCCACTATGTCATTTAATACAACTCCCGCTGCCGAGCGTATCCACATCGGTATCTTCGGCAAGCGTAATGCCGGCAAGTCTAGCCTAATCAACGCCATCACCAGTCAGGAGCTTGCCATTGTCAGCGAACAAAAGGGCACCACTACCGACCCTGTATATAAGGCTATGGAGCTTTTGCCCCTCGGCCCCGTAATGATTATCGATACCCCCGGCCTCGACGATGAAGGCGAGCTGGGCGCGCAGCGCATCGCCAAGGCTCAGCAGGTGCTGAATAAGTGCGACATCGCTCTGCTCGTAGTAGATGCCAGTGTTGGCCTCAGCGAAGCGGATAAAGCACTGTGGCAGCAGCTGCAGGCGAAAAAACTGCCCTCCATCCTTGTGCTGAACAAAGTAGAACTGTTAGACGAAATGCGCCAGGCACTGCTCACTATGGAGGCCATGAAGCTCACTAAGCAATGCTTCCTTGTCAGCGCCATCACCAACCGTAACATCAACGAGCTGAAGGAGGCTATCGCTGCTTTGCGCCCGCGTGAGGTAGAACGCCAGCTGCTTGGCGATTTGATTAAGCCCTGCGACATCGTAGTGCTCGTAACGCCGATTGACAGCGCCGCTCCCAAGGGCAGATTGATACTGCCGCAGCAGCAGGTACTGCGCAACGTGCTCGACAACAAGGGCATTACCGTAACTGTGCAGGAAAGCGAACTGGCGGAAGCACTGGCACGCCTCGCCTTCCCGCCCAAGCTCGTTGTAACCGACAGCCAAGCCTTCGGCGTAGTCAGCAAAATTGTGCCGCCCACCATTCCGCTCATCTCCTTCTCCATCCTCATGGCGCGCTACAAGGGCACGCTCAGCGCAGCCGTGAAGGCAGTGCGTGTGCTCGATACAGTGCAGGATGGCGATAAGATACTCATCAGCGAGGGCTGCACACACCACCGCCAATGTCAGGACATCGGCACAGTAAAGCTTCCCGGCTGGATTCGCAACTTCACCAAAGCGGAGCCTGAATTCTGCTTCAGCAGCGGCACGGAATTCCCTGAGGATTTGTCACAATATAAACTTGTAGTGCATTGCGGTGGCTGCATGCTCAACGAACGCGAAATGCAAAGCCGCAGCGAATGTGCTGCAGCGCAGAACGTCCCCATGACCAACTACGGCATTGCTATTGCCTATATGCACGGCATTTTAAAGCGCAGCGTCGCTCCCCTGCCGGATATCGCCAAGCTGCTGGAGTAAAGCTTCAGCTGAACAGGAGAAAGTGAGGGTATGAACCATGCACAGTTTTTTATATTATTACCTGATCTTCATCAACTGCACCGCCTTTGTCGTCTACGGTGCAGATAAAGCCTTCGCCAAGCTGCACAGCTGGCGTGTGCCGGAAATAGTGCTGCTGTTTTTGGCAGCGCTCGGCGGCAGCGCAGGCGCATTTATCGCCATGCAGCTTTTCCGCCATAAGACACAGCATTTGAAGTTTATCTTCGGCGTACCGCTCATTTTCTTTCTGCAGGTAGCAGTCATCAGCTATTTTTTCTATAAGGGCTGAGCGCTCACTAAAAACCGTACAAAACCGTACAACCCCTTGCTGCATAAGGCTTTGGGGCTGTACGGTTTTTGTGTTGCACTTATAACTCCGCAACCTTCGGCGGATACTTTGCTTCAAAAGCGCGCAATACACCAAGCAGTCTTTCGTCCAGATAGCTCATACCCTGCTCCCGTAGTTTTTGTGGTATGCCGTAGTAGCATTCTGCTACCGCACCGGTGATTGCTGCCAGTGTGTCGCTGTCACCGCCGATAGAAATAGCATTACGGATAGCATCTTCATAGCTTGTCGACTCAAAGAAGGCCATCAATGCCTGCGGTACGGTATTCTGGCAGGTTTCGTTGAACATATAGGAATCGCGGATACCGTCGAGCGTGAAGTCCATAGGATAATAGTTGGCATTAATATAATCCCTGATAGCTTGCATAGTTGCGCCCTGCTTGGCCATAAATGCTGTCACAGCAGTTGCCTCCGCTCCCTTGATGCCTTCCGGATGGTTGTGCGTCACGTCCGTCACCATCAGCGAAAGCTGTTTGACCTGCTCTAGGGTATTCGTAGCATAAACAATACCGCTCACGCGCATTGCCGAACCATTGCCATAGCTGTTATAAGGCTGCGGGTCGTCAAAATAAAGCCAGCAGGAAAAGGTTCTGCCATAACCGGCATCAGGATATGCCTCACCAAAAGCACGCATTTTTGCTACAGCCTGCTCGCGCAAATCGCTGAAATCAGGCTTGCTCTCCAAAAGCGCCTCACATAACGCCAAAGACATTACGCTGTCATCTGTGAAAAAGCAGTCATTAGTAAAAAACTCAAAATCCTTCGCTTTGTAATTATCCCATTCAAAACGTGAACCGACAATATCGCCAATAATTGCACCTAGCATTGTATACGCCTCCACTCATTTGTTATGTGTATATTATAGCATAATCGTCTAAACCGTACATCATAACAAAAACCGTACACGCGCAAAGGCTTGCCCGGCCTGCGTTTGTACGGTTTTCTGGCGACAGCAATAATATACATATAAACATATACAGAAACGCTCTGCCAACCTTGCGGTCAGCAGAGCGTTTTATTGTGTCAGTTTTAAGCCTCAGCTTATTTGAAGTAGCTTACGCCGGACAGGAAAATTCTTCTGATCCTTGTCGCCCGCAATGTTTGCGGAACAGGCCCGGAGCAAAACGCTCGCTGTGGCCCATCTTGCCGAGGATACGTCCGTCGGGGCTGGTGATGCCTTCGATAGCATACAGGCTGCCGTTCGGGTTGAACGGAGTGTTCATGGTCGGTACGCCCTGAGCATTTACATACTGGGTAGCAACCTGGCCGTTAGCGAACAGCTCTTTGATAGTGCTTTCCGGAGCGTAGAAGCGGCCTTCGCCGTGGGATACGGCAACAGCATGCTCTTCGCCTGGTTCGCACAGGCTGAACCACGGAGATTTGTTGGAAACAACTCTGGTGGTAACAATCTGGGAAATATGACGGCCGATGTTGTTGAAGGTCAGTGTCGGTGCATTGCTGGTCATATCGCGGATATCGCCGTACGGAACGAGGCCGAGCTTAATCAATGCCTGGAAGCCGTTGCAGATACCCAGCATCAGGCCATCGCGGTTTTCCAAGAGGTCGCTGATTGCTTCCTTGATGCGCGGGTTGCGGAACATGGTAGCGATGAACTTGCCGCTGCCGTCAGGCTCGTCACCGGCGCTGAAGCCACCGGGAATCATCACAATCTGGGAGTTGTTGATATATTTAACCATTGCTTCTACGGATTCTTCGATAGCAGCAGCGGTAAGGTTGCGCACGATGAAGGTGTTAGCTTCGGCACCTGCAGCTTCAAAAGCACGGGCGCTGTCGTATTCGCAGTTGTTGCCGGGGAATACGGGGATGAATACGCGCGGTTTGGCGATATTCACCGGAGCGGTCAAAGTCAGCTCGCTCTTGTACAGCGGCATAGCGATGTCAGCAGGCTCTTCTGCCTTCGGAGTGCCGTCCGGGAAGATGCCCAGCAGCGGCTCGCGGTATGCGGCAAAGGCTTTCTCAGCGTCAATCTTAGTGTCGTTGATGGTGATGCCTGCTTCGGCAGTAGTGTGGCCGAGCAGCATGTAATCCAGACCTTCGAACAGCTCTTCCGGTTCTACGCCGGCTGCCAGCTCGAGGACCATGCCGCCTGGCTGCAGAGTGAAGAGGCTGTCGGTATCGTGGAACGGTTTGATAAATTCAAAGCCAAGCTCGTTGCCCAGGCTCATGGTGGTTACCAGTGCAGCTACGCCGCCCTCTTTAACAGCGGCAGCAGCAGCAATCTTGCCTGCTTCCATAGCCTTGTGTACAGCGGTCAGGTTTTCCTTCAGCACTGCAAAGTCCAGTACTTCTGCACTATTGCGCGGGCAGGACAGGAAGATTACCTTGTCGCCTGCTGCCTTGAAGTCGGCAGATACAGCCTTGTTGCCGTCGATTACGCCTACTGCGAAGGAAACGAGTGTCGGCGGAACGGTTTTATCCATGAAGGTACCGCTCATGCTGTCCTTGCCGCCGATTGCCGGCAGGTCCAGAGCATCAAGTGTGGTGAAGGCGCCCAGCAGTGCGCTGAACGGCTGACCCCAGCTGTTGGCATCATGCAGTTTCGGGAAGTACTCCTGCAGAGTCAGGCGCAGCTTAGCGGGGTCAGCACCCAGAGCTACGGCACGAACTACGGATTCGGTTACAGCGTACATAGCGCCATGGAACGGGCTCCAGCAAGCAACGTTCGGGTTGTAGCCGCAGGCCATTACGCTTGCTGCGGTGGTGTTGCCGTGCAGTACGGGGATGCGGCCTACCATACCCTCGCTCGGAGTGAGCTGGGTTTTGCCGCCGAACGGCATCATTACGGTGCCACGGCCGATGGTGCTGTCAAAACGCTCGGACAGGCCCTTTTCGCTGCAGACATTCAGACGGCCTAGGTTAGCCAGCCATGCAGCTTCAAGGTCAGCAGCGGAGGTTACTTCGGCAGGAACCTGCTCGAATACGTTGTCCTCTTTTTCTTCGCTTACTACGATATTGGTGTGTTGTGCAACGCCGTTGGTATCGAGGAAAGCGCGGGACAGGTCAACAATTTTATCGCCACGCCAGAACATAACCAGGCGCGGTTCTTCGGTAACGTCGGCAACAACAGTTGCTTCCAGGTTTTCTTCGTCAGCATATTTGATGAAGGCGTCGCGGTCAGCGGCAGCGATAACAACAGCCATACGCTCCTGAGATTCGGAGATAGCCAGCTCGGTGCCGTCCAGACCTTCATATTTCTTGGGAACCTTATCTAGGTCAATAACAAGACCGTCGGTCAGCTCGCCGATAGCAACGGATACACCGCCTGCACCGAAGTCGTTGCAGCGTTTGATCATTGCGGTTACGGCAGGGTTGCGGAACAAACGTTGGATTTTGCGTTCGGTTGGAGGATTACCCTTCTGTACCTCTGCGCCACAGCTCATGAGGGAGTCAACGGTGTGCTCCTTAGAGGAACCGGTTGCACCGCCGCAGCCGTCACGACCGGTTTTGCCGCCCAGCAGCACTACGATATCGCCGGCAGCGGGACGCTCACGGCGAACTGCGCTACGGGGAGCAGCGCCGATTACGCCGCCGATTTCCATACGCTTCGCAACAAATTTATCATGATAGTATTCCTGTACATGGCCGGTTGCCAGACCGATCTGGTTGCCGTAGGAGCTGTAGCCTGCAGCTGCGCCGATGGTAATCTTGCGCTGAGGCAGCTTGCCGGGCAGGGTTTCGCTGATTGGGGTGCGCGGGTCAGCACTGCCGGTTACACGCATAGCCTGATATACATAGGAACGGCCGGACAGCGGGTCGCGGATTGCACCGCCGAGGCAGGTTGCAGCGCCGCCGAACGGTTCGATTTCGGTCGGATGGTTATGGGTTTCGTTTTTGAACATTACCAGCCACTCTTCAGTCTTGCCGTCGATTTCGATAGGCACAACGATAGAGCATGCATTGATTTCTTCTGACTGGTCAAGGTCAGCTAGTTTGCCTTCCTTGCGCAGCTTCTTCATGCCGATTACGGCAATGTCCATCAGGGTTACCGGACGCTCGGTGTCTTCACCGTAAACCTTGTCACGGGCAGCCATGTATTTGTCATAAGCCTCTTGTACAGGCTGGGTAAAGGTGCCGGGAACGATATCTACATCTTCAATCTGAGTCATGAAGGTGGTATGACGGCAGTGGTCGGACCAGTAGGTATCCAGCACACGGATTTCGGTAATAGTAGGCTCGCGGTGTTCTTCGTTGAAGTATTTCTGGCACCACAGCAGGTCGTCCAGGCTCATAGCCAGGCCCATGGATTGGCGCAGTGCTTCCGCTTCTTCTTTGGACATGGTCAGGAAACCGGTAACGGATTTAACCTTTTCCGGCTCCTCGCAGGTGCTGATGAGGGTTTCGGGTTTAGCCTGCTCAGCCTCACGCGCTTCAATCGGGTTGATGCAGTAAGCCTTGATTTTTTCGACTTCTTCCGCAGTCAGCTTGCCTTCCAGCACATATACCTTAGCAGCAGCAACCATCGGGCGCTCCTTTTGGGTAATCAGCTGGATACATTGTTCGGCAAAATCCTCACGCTGGTCGTATTGACCGGGCAGCAGCTCTACGGCGAAGGCAGCCTCGCCTGCAGCCAGCGGCAGCTCCTCTTCTACGACATTGTCGACAGGCGGCTCGGACAGCACCAGCTGTTTAGCCATAGCGAATTCCTCATCGCTCAGGCCCATCACGTCATAGCGGTTAACGATACGCATACCGGTAAGATTGCTCATACCAAGGTTGTTGCGCAGATCTGCAAGCAAGCCATGTGCTTCGACAGCAAAGGCATCCTTCTTTTCTACAAAAAGTCTTCTAATGTTACTCATATACACGGCCTCCAATGTAATTTTTTCGAGGTGAATACTTGCTATTTATGTTTCTATTTTAACACACTTCGGCGTTTTATCCAATATGGATAGCGATAAATATAGGCATATTAGTGAATCATTTTTCAGTTTTAACTAAAATAATTCGGGAAATCGGCCATAATGCAAAAATGGCCACCATGAAAGATGACCATAATTTTATTGAAACAGGATGTTTGTGATAACGCTTGTTATTTAGCAAACTCTTGGCTTACCTTAGCAATCGCTTTTACCGTAGCGCGGATATCTGACTGCGCCAGTATGCCGCTGACTATGGCTGCGCCGTCAGCGCCTGCCGCGCGCACCTCGCGGTAATTGTCCGCAGTTACGCCGCCGATGCCGACAACAGGCAGTCCCTTCTCCCTGCAGATAGCAGCTAAACCATCAGTACCAAGCTTTTGCACGTCTGCCTTGGTAGCAGTGCCGAAGACAGCGCCGCAGCCAAGGTAATCCGCACCGTTTTGCAGCGCCGCTTTAGCCTCCGCCGGATTGTGCGCCGAAACACCGATGAGATAATCCTCGCCCAGAATCTTGCGCGCCGCAGCGCAGGGAAGGTCGTCCTGCCCCAGGTGTACACCTGCTGCCCCCACCGCCATGGCGATATCCAGACGGTCGTTGATAATCAGCGGCACATTAAAGCTGTCGCACAGTGCTTTCAGCTGCAGCGCTTCGGCGTACATTTCCGCGCTGGATGCTGTCTTGGCACGGTACTGCGCCAGTGTCACGCCGCCTTCGAGCGCCTCACGCACGCAGTCAATAAGCGTCCTTCCCTGCAGGCAGCCATCGTCCGTAACCAGATAAATACTGTAATCAGGCTGTGCTTTCATCAGGACACCTTTTCCTCCGGCTTAAGATTTACCAGATTCCACTTCGTAGTTACATGGTAAATGGCGTCAATCAGGCGTACCTTGAACATGCCGGGGCCGTCCTTCTTCTCGAGGAAGTTGGCAGCCAGCTCGGCGCTCTGGCCCATGATTACTACGCCCAGTGCTGCCGCAACGAGCATATCCTTGGTAATAGCGGCGCAGCAGGCAACTAAGGTAGTAGTCATGCAGCCGCTGCCGGTGATATCCTGCAGTAGCGGGTGACCGTTGTTCAGTACAACAGCCTGCTTGCCGTTGCTGATGTTGTCTATCGGGCCGGTGACAGCAAACACGCAGCCGAATTTGGCAGCAGCATCCTTAGCGGTGCGCAGTGCTTCGCCCTCTTCGGTGCCCTGCTCCATATTGTCCACGCCACGGCCGCCGGTTGCACCCAGCAGCAGCGCCTGGCATTCGCTGTGGTTGCCGCGCACGATGTCAATATAGCCTGCGTTCAGCAGCTTCAGCGCGAAGTTCAGACGTACGGTAGAAGCCATTACGCCCACGGGGTCCAGTACTACGGGGATGCCCTTGGTTTTGGCCGCCTGCGCCGCACGCTCCATAGCAATTTGCTTATTGAAGCTCAGCGTACCAAGATTCAGCACCAGTGCGTCGGCACCGGCAGTAATTTCGATAACTTCCTCCGGCTCATCAGCCATTACAGGAGAAGCACCTGCTGCCAGTGCAGCATCTGCACAGCTTTCCGCCGTAACGTAATTAGTAATTTCGTGGATGACAGGTCTTGCCTTACGCAGCTTGTCAACCAGCTCGCCAAAAGTATTTTTTAAGTCCATTAGTCTAAGATACCAGCCTTTCTGTATAAATCAACAAAATGATGCGTCGGTCCGCAGCCGCTACCTAGTTCAATGCCATGCTCGATGGCTTCGGTAACGTAGGCCTTGGAGGTGCGTACTGCCTCAGGCAGCACCAACCCCTTGGCCAGATTTGCCGCCAGACTGCTCGAAAGCGTGCAGCCTGTGCCATGAGTATTTTTCGTAGGGATGCGCTTGCCGGGGAACCACGTTTCCGTGCTGCCGTCAAAGAGCAAATCATCCGCTGTATCGCTCAAATGACCGCCTTTTACGAGCACAGCCTTCGCTCCCAGAGTAATAATTTTTTTCCGCTACGGCGCGCATCTGCGCCTTTTCCGTAACCTGCATGCCGGTAATTGCCTCTGCTTCCGGCAGGTTGGGCGTAACCAGCGTAGCCAACGGCAGCAGCTCCTTAATCAGCGTTTCGCAGGCCTCCGGTGCCAGCAGCGGATAACCGCTTTTGGAAATCATTACCGGGTCCACCACGATAATGCGTGGCTGATAACGGCGCAGGCAGGCGGCAATCGTGCGGATAATCTCCGGCTGCGATACCATGCCTATTTTTACTGCGTCCACATGGATATCATCAAAAATGGCAGCAATCTGCGCTTCTACGATATCACAGTCAATATTTTGTACTGCGGTAACACCACAGGTGTTTTGTGCCGTAACGGCGGTAATGACGCTCATACCGAAGGTACCGTGAGCGGCAAAGGTCTTTAAATCGGCCTGAATTCCCGCGCCACCGCTGGAATCACTGCCGGCAATCGTCAGCAAATTCTTCATCTGCTTTCTGCCTCCTTTAATGCGCACTCAACGCGCGCATGTATTTTCTTTGTTTTGGCCGGAGTAATCGAACAGACCGTCGTTCTTTTCCTCCAACGCTTTGATAATATGATAGGTATATTCGTTGTAGGGTGTGGGAATCCCCAGCTCCTTGCCCATCGCCATCAGAGCACCGGAGAACATATCAATCTCAGTGTGTCTGCCTGCGTCCAGATCCTGCAGCGTAGAATAGCGCACGGATGGCGGAACGGCGCTGCCACGACCGGAGCTTGCGGGACATTTGCTCATATCAATGCCCTTGGCGGCGGCGATGTCCTCCAGTTCACGGCGCAGTCCTTCCTTAATCGCACGCATATGCTCACTGTCCCGGTAGCAGCCAAGACCTGCCCCAATAACAGCCTGCGGCAGATTGTTGCAGACGTTCAGGCGGAACTTGCACCAGATTTCTTCATTAATGCAATCCGTATGGCGGATATGGATATCGGCGCTGCGCATAAGCGCTTCAATCGCCAGCACACGCTCACTCTCAAACGGTGCCTGCGCTTCGCCGAAAACAATACCGATAGTCTTTTCCGGGTTGAAGCGCACACCGTTGCCATCGTGGCGCGATGCAATCTTGATCAGTGCAGGCAGAATCTGCTTGCTGTCGATAGCGCCGGCAATAATTTTCTCACTGTCCACGCCGTTCATCAGGCTCATGACAGTGGTATTAGGGCCAACTGCCTCGCGGATGCTTGCCAGTGCGCCGGGCAGAGCGCCGTATTTCAAAGCGACAATCAACAGATCTACGCCCTTGGCTTCCTGCGGGCTCCACACCTGCGGATGGTAGGTTACGTTGTTGATGCTGCAGCCCTCGTCACGCAAACGCGCAGCACGGCTGCCTTCGGCGATAATGCCGAATCTGATATCGGGGAGCTTGCTCAGTCCCCAGATTATATAAGAGCCTACGGCTCCTGCTCCTAAAAGTGCGACAGATTTTATCTCCATGCTTATCACTCCTTATTGCTTGCGAAGAAGCGCTGCAGGCCGGGGCGGAATTTATTTCGCTGAGGCTTTAACGCTCATTGCAGTAAAGCTAATTATACATTATATATTATAGCATATCGGGGCGCATAAAAAAACAGCAGCGAAGTGCAAGGCACGAGCTGCTGTGAAGAACGGATGAAATTTATAGTATATATGGAAGAAGTTTTTATGCTGTCAGCTTGGAGGCAAGCTCACGTACCTCTGCTTCCGAGAGTTTAGAGTGACGTACGGTGAATTCGATGCTCATACCGTCAGCCAGTAAGCCTTTGGCAAGCTCTATTCTGTTTGTCTGCTCTTTTTTCTCAGCTTCTTTCGCTAATGCTTCTGCCTTTCTTGCAGCATATTCTTCAATTACGTCAGTCATTTTTTCTTCGCCCTCCTTACTGTATTTCAAAAATTCCATGCGCTCGGCAAATTCTTGGTAATGTAAATTTTTAGGCTCTGTGCAGTATAAGTCATGCATGAGCTTGCCCAGCGCTGTATTATCACGGCGCTGACTGTTGACATAAATAATATGCG
>ENA-OQCZ01000188-OQCZ01000188.1-human-gut-metagenome-genome-assembly--contig:-NODE-188-length-20795-cov-3.979727_pt1 | contig 20795 bp, 21 predicted proteins | sample MGYA00242505_ERZ504594 | MGnify/ENA primary metagenome ERZ504594 (study PRJEB26092, sample SAMD00036329) | human gut metagenome | host: Homo sapiens | study: EMG produced TPA metagenomics assembly of... | reverse complement strand
GCTTTCGAGGAAATCATCAACTCACCGATCAACTCCCGTATCGTCGAGATTTATAAAAAGGAGGCGATTCCGTGGATGTAGGTACTCCGATCTTGAAACTGGACTTGCTAAGCGCCGAGACGGATTATAAGAAACAATTGGACGAGGAGCAAATGAAACGCCTCCAATTGGATCAACTCCGTATCCAAAACCGCAATAAGCTTTCCGAGATGGAGATGCAATTGAAAGTCTCTCGCATGGAACTGAACCGAAAGGAAGTGGAGTTGCGCAACGAGCGTTATCTGGATAGCCTAGGCGCCGGAACGACCGATAAGGTCCGTCAAGTGGAACTGGACTATAACGTTAGCGTCTTGAAACTGAAAGAGGATGAGCCAAAAATATGAGAACGAGAAATCCTTGACGGATGCCGATTATAAAGTGAAAGAACTCGACCTGAACATCTTCCGAAAGAGTCTAGCCGAGACGAAGCGTACCTTGGAAGACGCCCAGATACGCTCTCCCCGCAAGGCGATCCTGACCTACGTGAACAACGAGGTAGGTGCCCAAGTCTCTCAAGGCAGTCGTGTCGCTATCGTCTCCGACTTGTCCCATTTCAAGATAGAGGGGGAGATCGCCGATACCTATGGCGACCGGATCGCCGCCGGTAGCAAGGCCGTCGTAAAGATCGGCAACGATAAACTGGATGGGGTGGTTAGCGATGTTACCCCCTTATCGAAGAACGGCGTGATCTCCTTCACGGTACAGTTGGAGGAGGATAACCATCGCCGCTTGCGCTCCGGTTTGAAGACCGATGTATACGTGATGAATGCGATCAAGGACGATGTGCTGCGTATTTCCAACGCCTCGTTCTACGTCGGGAAAGGAGAGTATGAGTTGTTTGTTGTCAACGGAGACCAATTGATCAAGCGGAAGGTACAGCTGGGAGACAGCAACTTTGAGTATGTAGAAGTAGTAGGTGGCTTGGAACCGGGTGACGAGGTGGTCGTTTCCGATATGACAAGTTTCAAGGAAAAGAATAAACTGAAATTGAAATAACGATTCGAATTATGTATAAGCAGTACATCAAACAAGCGGTTCAAATGCTGCGTGAAAATACGCTCGTAAGCATAATCTCTATTTCGGGAACGGCCCTTGCGATCGCCATGGTGTTGGTGATGGTATTGGTGTTCCAGATTAAATCCACGGGATATGCCCCTGAGTCCAATCGGTCTAGGTTTATGTATGTCTGGGGTACGGAAGTCGGTTCGAAATCCCCCGGAGGATCGGATCGTAATCGTGGAGGCATGTCCAGCGAGGTCGTGAAGGAATGTTTCTATACCTTGCGGAAACCAGAGGCCGTATCCGGCTATTGTAGTGATAGCCATTCCTTGTCATTGCCCAATAGACGGCTCTTCAAGGAGTATGAGATTTGTTATACGGACGCGGGCCATTGGAAAATATTCGACCATCCTTTCGTGGAAGGAGGCCCCTTTAGCGAGGCTGATTTTCAATCCGGTATACCGAAGATGGTGCTGTCGGAACAGGTGGCGACCGATTTGTTCGGAACAGGACAGGCCGTCGGGCGGCAGGTTGTGATGGATTTTATCACTTTCACCGTCTGCGGGGTGGTGCGTGACGTACCTTCTTCATTGATGAGCTCCTACGCTCAGGTATGGATACCCTATAGCAGCAATGAGGCCCTGACCCGTGTAAATGGGGAGTATGGGGAGAATATGGCCGGTTATTTCAGCGTGGCCTTATTGGCTCGTTCCTCTTCCGACTTCGATGCCATACGCTCGGAGCTAGACCAACAGGTCCGTCGCTACAATGACAGCAAGACCGATTATAACGTAGGTTTCCCTTCCGGGCTACTTTCCCAGTTGGATACGGCCATGGGAAGCGGCGCTTTTCAAAAGGTGGACTGGCCTACCTTCTTGGCCGGATCGGGCACTTTCCTTTTCTTCTTGCTCTTGGTCCCGGCGCTGAACTTAACGGGCGTGATCCAATCGTCCGTCCAGAAGCGGAAAGAAGAGATCGGTTTGCGTAAGGCTTTCGGGGCTACGGGACAGAATCTTTTGATGCAGATCTTATCGGAGAACTTTGTGCTGACCTTGATCGGCGGCGTGATCGGCATCGGCCTCTCGATGGTCTTGCTGGTGGTAGGGAAGCCTTTCATGTTGAGCGAGAACGTGAGCCTTACGGCGCCTATGCTCGTTAAACCGGGCTTATTTATCTCCGCCCTTATCTTTACGTTCTTGCTGAATATATTAAGCGCCGGGATACCGGCATGGCGTACGACAAGGCAACCGATCGTAGAAGCGTTAAAGGGGAACGAGTGAATCCAATGAATGATGAACAATGAGTTGTCAATTGTCAACTATCAAATTATGATTAAGCATATATTTAAAATAATATGGGCCCAGCGCAAGAGCAACGGCTGGATACTGGGCGAGTTGGTTATCGTGATGTGCGCCCTTTGGTTTATGATGGATAAGTTATGGGTGGACGTGCGCTGCTATAACGCCCCGATGGGATATGATATCTCGAATACGTGGCGTTTCAAGCTTTCCACGCTCTCGTCGAACGCCCCGGGTTATGTGCCCGACTCACTTTACGACTCGAACGCAACACAGGATTTGTTGAAGCTTATGGAACGTATCCGCCAAGAGCAGGAGGTCGAGGAGGTATGTGTTACGTATTGGTCCATGCCTTATTCAAACGGAAGTTCGTGGGGGACGCTTCTTCCCTTGGGCGCTGATACCTCGAAGGCGGTAGGACAGAACTACCACAAGCTGAAAGTATCCCCTTCTTATTTCGATGTATTCCGTATGAAGGATAAGGAGGGCCGTGCTATTACCCCGTTGGTGGAGAACGCTTACCGTCCGCTCGTCATAACGGCGGAGGCGGAAGATTTCTTCTTCGGGGGGCAGTCTGCCATAGGCCGGCAGATCTCGGAGAATGACGACCTTTCCGAGCCTTTCACGATCGCCGCCGTGCTTCCTACCTTCCGTAGCAATGACTTCGACCGCCCGGAGAACTGCGCTTTCACGATATTGAAAGGTGAGTCATTGCAGGAGTTCGTGAAGAATTTCGGCGTAAGGAGCGCTGAACTATCGGTACGTACGAAACGCCCGATGACCGAGGATGAGATGTACGCTTTCTTGGAGAAAACAGCGGATCGGATGACGGTAAATAACACCTTCGTCCACGGTGTCACCCTCCTTGCCGACCAGCGTGATGACCAACTCCGGTTTACCAAGAACGAGAACAGCAAGAAACTCTCCATGATGGCCTTCCTGCTCGTGAACGTATTCTTCGGTATCGTAGGCACGTTCTGGTTGCGTACCGAGCGGCGGCGTAGCGAGATCGGTCTCCGCATGGCGATCGGTTCCAGCCGGGGCAGGCTGGGCGAGTACATGTATCTGGAAGGTCTGGGCCTCTTGGCGATCACCGTGCCGATCCTACTGGTCTTCGTCTTCAATATGGCCTTTTTGGATAAGCTGGATTCCTACCGCGAGCCCCTCTCCATCCTCCGCTTTCTAGTAACCCTCAGCGTCTCCTACCTCCTGATGGCCGGCATGATCTGCATGGGAATCTGGTTCCCTGTCCGCAAGGCGGTAAAGATGGCTCCGGCGGAGGCGTTGCATTACGAATAAATTGTTTATCTTTGCGTCTGTCAATTTATTAATGAGAAAGGAGCAAGCGTATGACAGCTATAGAATTAAAAATGTCGTTATTGCAAGAGGTGATGTCTTTGGAGGATGAACAGTTGATCAAGAAGGCCCTCGACAGTGTCCGCCGTATGAAGATGGCTGCCTTCGGTAAGGCCACCCCAGTAGAGAAGCCGGCAGACGATTACGCGGAGCCTACCAAGGAGGAGATATTGGCGGGGCTAAGGAATGCCCTGCAAGACGTGAAGGATTTGCGTGAGGGCAAGGATGTGGGGCATAAGTTTAGAGACTTGAGTGAGTTGCTCAATGAGGTATAGGATAAAAACCCATCAAGACTTCGATAAAGAGTTCAAACGTCTCTGTAAGAAGTATAGCTCATTGAAGGCTGATTTATCGGCTTTGGGTAAGTCTTTGAGCGAGAACCCTGATCAAGGGACGAGCTTAGGCAAAGGCGTTCGCAAGGTACGCATGGCCATCGCCTCCAAAGGAAAAGGAAAGAGCCATGGGGCGAGAGTGATTACTTACACGGAGGCCATTGTCTGCGCAGATAATGAGGGTACGGTTATTCTCCTCACGATCTACGATAAGGCCGACCGTGACTCCATTTCGGCAGCCGAGATCGATGAACTGCTGAGATCCTTACGTTGGGAATTATAAAATCTGAAACTGTCCATAATCGCTGTCCGATAACGAATCAAGTGTTCGTTATCGGACAGCTTTTTTTACGGGGTGATGTTAGGAATCAAGTGGTTACGTTTTTGGCACGTTATTTGCCTCCGTAGGGGCACAAAGTCGGATGATAACAAACATTCGCTGTTTTAGTCGGGTAATAGATAATTTATAATACAAAGGTTTATGATAAGCAATACATTAAACAAGCGTTGAGGACGATCGGGAAGAACAAGCTGTTGAGCGTGATCTCGATACTCGGTACCGCCTTGGCCATTTGCATGATCATGGTGATCGTCATCCTGTATGTCGTGAATACGGCGAGTTTCAAGCCGGAGGTAAACCGTGGCCGCACCTGCTACATAACGACCGTCATGAGCAATGGCAAGGATGATAACCGGCGCATTTCCTACTCGTCGTTGGGACTGCCCTTGGTGAAGGAATGCTGCTATCCGCTGAAAGGGGCGGAGGCCGTTACCGCCATCAACATGGATCGCTATAGGCCGTTGACCGCCTCGTCTATGGACGGGCTTAAGAACCGGACGAGTTACATCTCTTATACGGATACCGCCTTCTGGAAGGTCTTCCAGTTCGATTTCCTGCAAGGAGGCCCCTTCAGCCCGGCGGCTTTCACGAGCGGTATCCGCGACGCCGTGATCAGCGAGAGCGTGGCCTTGGCCCTTTTCGGCACGGACCAAGTCGTGGGGCGGGAGATGAAGCTCGATTTCATCGTCTACAATATCTGCGGGGTCGTGAAGGACGTATCCCGGTTCGCCTCGAAAGCGTGGGCGGAGGTCTGGATCCCTTACACGGTGCGGGACAACGGGGGATACCAAGAGGGCATCAACGGCTCGTATAGCTGTTGCGTCCTGCTGAAACCGGGCGTCACGAGGGAGGAGTTGAGAACCGAGGCGCTGCGGAAGGTCGAGGAGTTCAACGCCAAGACCCGGGACGTCAAGGCCGATATCCTTCACCAGCCCTCCACCCAGATCGAGGAATGGATCGGCGGCGGTAGCGAGTTCGGGGCGAACCTCTTCTACCTCTACGTCCGTTACGGCATCATCCTTTTCATCCTCCTGCTGGTTCCGGCCTTGAACCTATCGGGCATCACCCTGTCGAGGATGCGCCGCCGGATGGCCGAGCTTGGCGTACGCCGGGCTTTCGGGGCCACGCAAGGCACCATCCTCTGGCAAGTGCTGTCCGAGAACATGGTCTTGACCCTGCTCGGCGGACTGCTGGGATTGGCGATGTCGTACGGCGCCATGTTGTTGCTGAGGGACTGGTTGCTGGTCACCTCGCTGGGGAAGACGGGGCTTTCCACCGGGATGTTTAACGGGGCGGTCTTTATCGCAGCCTTCCTGTTCTGCCTCGTGCTGAACCTGTTTTCCGCCGGCCTCCCGGCTTGGCGAATGTCAAGATTGAATATTACGGACTCTATAAATGGTTGACGCTATGTATAAGATGATTCTAAAACAACTCTGGAACGAGCGCAAGGGGAACTTGTTTATCTGGTTGGAAATGCTCGTGGTCTCTATCTTCCTGTGGTACGCGGCGGACGCCTTGTTCGTGATGTACAGACTCTACTCGCAGCCCTTGGGCTTTAACATCGAGCATACGTATCATGTGAGTTTCGGCGTGATCCCGGAGGAAAGCCCCGATTATGACACGACCTCCGTGCATAGCGAGCGGGGAGGCGGGGATTACCTGACCTTGATGGACCGCATCCGCCGGAACCCCTCCGTGGAATCAATCTGTTTCACCACCGGCGTGCATTTCCATTACCGGGGATCGAATCAATACGCCACGTTCCGGAAGGACTCGTTGATCCGTAATGGCTTCGTGCGCTTCGTCTCGCCCACCTATTTCGAGGAGTTCGGCGTGAAGACGGCAGAAGGCGGTTTCCCCTCGGAGTTGGTGGACGCCCTGCGCGACAACCAAGTGGTGGTGACGGGCCGTGTAGCCGATGACTTCTTCGGCGATCCGTCGGCGGCCGTGCGCCAAGAGATCTATATCACCGACCAAGGCTCTCGTGATAGCGTGGCCTACCGTATCGGTGGTGTCTGTGAGAAACAACGTTACTGCGAGTTCACCGGCTATGATTACGCCTACTATAAGCTGGTGGACGAGAACAAGGTGGCCGAGGAGGGCGATTGGGTCGGAGAGGGCCTGAACACCTTCATCCGGGTGAAACCCGGTGTGGCCGGCGTCGCTTTCGCCACCAACTTCCGGAAGGAGATGGAGCAGCAATTGCGCGTGGGCAATATCTATCTGAAGGATGTTTTCCCGATGTCCCATTACCGGGACCAGTTCCTTGAGCGTTGGTTGGATCAAGTCCGCCTTTACGTGGCGGGCATCGCCTTCTTCCTGCTGAATGTCCTGCTCGGCGTGGTGGGAACCTTCTGGTATCGTACGCAACAAAGGAGCGCCGAGATCGGCCTCCGCATGGCGATGGGAGCCACCCGCAAGGGCATATTCTGGCAATTGGTGAAGGAGGGCTTGGCGCTACTCACCATCGCTTTCATCCCCTCTGCCGTCATCTTCGCCAACCTGCTGCATATGGAGGTGACGCAAGGCTCGGAGATACCGCCCGACATGGCCTCACGCCTGTTGTTCGGCTTCGTCTTCTCGTATGCGGTGATGGCTGCGATGATTGTCGTGGGAATCAGTTTCCCGTCTTACCGGGCCATGCGGATGCATCCGGCGGACGCCTTGCGGCAGGAATGATCGGACACGGACATCTGTGTTCGGAAATGAACCGACTGCTCGGAAGTGAACCGGCTGTTCGGGAATGAACCGACTGTTCGATAATGGACAGTACTTTTTATGGAGATGCCATGGAATCAATGAGATACGTTTCTGGCACGTAATTTGCTTTTAGGTGGCAAAGCCTAGCGATAGCAAGAGTTTAACAATAACAAGAGTCAAACAATAACAATTAAAATATTACAGTCATGATCAAACTAACGAATTTACAGAAGATTTACCGTACGAAAGAGATAGAGACAGTCGCGTTGGAAAACGTGAACCTAGAGGTGCAGCAAGGCGAGTTCCTCAGCATTATGGGGCCTTCCGGATGCGGGAAGTCCACCTTATTGAACATCATGGGCCTGCTGGACCTTCCTACCTCCGGCACGGTCGAGATCAACGGAGTAAACACGGTAGGCATGAGCGACAAGGAGTTGGCCGCTTTCCGTAACAAGCAGTTGGGTTTCGTCTTCCAGAGCTTCCACTTGATCAATTCCCTGAACGTGCTGGACAACGTGGAGCTGCCACTTCTCTACCGCAAGGTATCCTCCTCGGAGCGCCGCAAGCTGGCCGAGGCCGTGCTAGAGAAGGTCGGCCTGAGCCACCGTATGCGCCATTTTCCGACGCAGCTCTCCGGCGGTCAATGCCAGCGTGTGGCCATCGCCCGTGCGATCGTAGGTAACCCCGACATCATCCTCGCCGATGAGCCGACCGGTAACTTGGACTCCAAGATGGGTATCGAGGTCATGGACCTGCTCCACCAACTCAACAAGGAGGACGGCCGCACCATCGTAATGGTAACCCACAACGAGGCGCAAGCCAAGCAAACCAGCCGCACCGTGCGCTTCTTCGACGGAAGGCAGGTGCAGTAAGGGGCGGATCTAGGACACTACTGCTCGCATCACTCATGATAGCTATCATGCGTTAATCATGAAAGCTATCATGAATCGTTCATGAAAGTTATCATGTGTCGCTCATGAAAGCTGTCATGTGTGATACGAGCAGGGAAGGCTCGGGAGCTATCTCACTAGGAAGGTGAGTGTTCCATAGCGGGGTTGCTTGTATGGACGCGAGTTGGGTGTGTATTGCGTCACCACCTCCGCCACCCACTCGCCGTCGGTGAAAGCGAAGCCGGGCGTGAAGCAAAGTCGTTTGCCGGTATTGATAAACACCTCGGAGGGTGGGTAGAAGTGTTCTTCCGAGCCGTCGGGGCGGTGCAGGTAGAGACCCACGCGGGGATCGCCGCCCATCAGTTTCAGCCGGTCGCCATAGATGGAGATGAAGTGGTGCTCACCTGCCGGAAGCTGGTTGTAAGGCTCGTCGCTGTCGGGCGTGCGAGGCTGGATGCGGAGGCTGACGTAAGCGGGACGAGGCTGGGAGTTGTAGTCCAGTTGATAGGTCTCGTTCACGGCACGCAGGTTTGCCACCCGTTGTTTCAGCTCCGGCGAGGGGCGAAGACGGGGGGCGAGTGTATGGCGTTCGGGATCGAACTTCTCGTACAGGCTCTCGAAGGAGCCGTTGAGGGTGATCTCCGTCCGTCCGAAACCGAAATCAACGTTGAAGCCCTCCTCGATGGCGTCGTAGATCTCCCGCTTGAGGAGATTGAAGGTGTTGACAAGTGTCTCGGGGCGGTACTCGCTCCGTTTCTCTACGACCCGGCGGGCGATGTCCTCGATGTCGAGCGTACGTTGCCATACGACGCTCCCCTTGTAGCTCTCGTTGCCGGGCAGGTGGCTCTTGCTGACGCGGATATGCATCTTGCCAAGGGGCTTCGGTAACTCCGACTTCGGTAATTCTTTATCCATGATCTCGTGGTTTAATGAATGATTAAGTGGCAAAGATAAGAAAGATAACGTGAATCGAATGAGTATGTACAAGATCTACATAAAGCAAGCATGGGCCTTGATCCGGCAGGAGCGCTTCTTCAGCTCGGTCTACATCGTAGGCACGGGGCTGGCCATCTCTATGGTAATGGCGCTGGCGGTGGCCTACCATATACGTACGGCGAATATCGCCCCCGAAGTGCATCGGGACCGGATGTGCTACCTTTCGAACGTGACATACAAGTTGAATGGCACGAAGAGCAATTACAAGGCGGCTTGCGGCCCTCGCCTCGTCAAGGAGGTGATCGGTAATCTCCGCGTCCCGGAGGACGTGGCGGTGACCACCAACTCCTTCATGATGCCTTTCTCTTATGGTGACGCTTTCATGCGACTGCCCGGTGGAGACGAGTCTCCCAAGGTGAGGTTGAAAGGCTGCGACGACGGCTTCTGGCGTGTCTACCGCTTCGATTTCGTGGAGGGGCGGCCCTTCACCGAGGCCGAGTTCCTCTCCGGCATGCCCCGTGCGGTGCTGTGCCGCTCGTTGGCCGGCCGGCTGTTTGGGCACGAGGCGGCGGCGGGGCAGACGATCTTGCTGAACGGCTTGGAGTATACCGTGAGCGGTGTTGTGGACGACGTCTCCGGCATAACCGCCGATGTCTACGCCGAGGCGTGGGTCACTTATTCCTCCCTCTCCGTCGCCATGGACCATGCCTTGGGCGAGCGTGACGGGGCCGTCGGCCTGCTGGAGGCAAATATCCTGCTTGCCGACGCGTCCGACCTGCCGGCTCTCTCGGAGGAACTGCGGCGGGAGGTGAGGCGCTATAATAGCGGGCTGTCCGAAGGGCAGGTGGTATGCGAGGAGCCCTTGAGCTATGCCGACAATCTCCTTTCCGGATTGTTCGGCCCCGAGACCTACATCGTGCTTGGGATGGCGCTCCTCCTTTTCTTGTTGGTACCGGCGCTGAACCTTTCCGGGATGAATGCGTCGAGAATACAAGAGCGTGTCGGCGAGCTGGGTATCCGCAAGGCGTTCGGGGCGACGAAGGCTACGCTGATGGGGCAGGTCTTCGTGGAGAATATGGTGCTGATGCTGCCCGGGGGCGTGGCGGGGCTGCTCTTCTCCTACGTGCTGGTGTTCATCTTCCGTAACGCCCTCCTCGTGCCTGGGTTCAATCTTCTGGGGACGAGCGGGGATGTCTTCCTCTCGCCGGGGATGCTGCTCAATATGTCGGTCTTCGCGTACGCCTTCGGGGTTTGCGTCGCATTGAACCTGCTTTCCTCGATGCTGCCCGCTTGGAGGATCGTGAGGGGGAATATAACGGATGCGTTGAATGGATAAATAGGAGATACGGTTATGATAATACATATATTGAAACTGATAAGGTCCCGCATGGGGGGGCAGCGGATGGATACTGGCCGAGTTGCTGGTGGTGTTTGTGGTGATCTGGTTCATGACCAGCTACTTCTTGATGATGGGTAAGTCGTGGTATGAGCCGGTGGGCTACGACCTCGAGGGCGTCTACCATGCGGTATTGGCCGTCCGTCCCTCCAACAGTCCCTCGTTCGTTACCTACGAGGAGGGCGGCGATGAGGCTGCGCGCGACGTGGAGCGTATCGTGGAACGCCTCCGGGGGCATGCCGACGTGGAGGCCGTGGCGCTCTCCGTCTCTTCCTTGCCCTATACCCTTTCTTGGTCGGGAAGCCGGGTGACGAGGGATTCCGTCAGCGTAAGCGTACGGCTGATGACCGTCTCGCCGGACTACTTCCGTGTGTTTGGCATCCGTCCCGCCTCGGGCGAAAGCCCGGAGAGGCTGGGCGAGGCTCTGTCCGGGACAAGGGAAGGCAGGGATCGGGTGATATCGGCGGAGTTGGCGAGGCGGCTATATGGCACGACCGACGCTATCGGGGCCGATATCTACCTGCATGGTGATACCCTTCCCGGACACGTGGTGGCGGTGACAGGGCCGGTCCGCAATGACGAGTTCGACCGCCGGAAGCAATGTATCCTCTTCTCCTTGCTCGACCTGCGGGAGCTTAACGATCTTACACAGGTGCAGATAACCTTCCGCCTTCGCCCTTCCGTGGCTACGGCCGGTTACGCCGATCGGTTCCTGAAAGCGATGAAGCGTCAATTGATGGTGGGCAACTTCTGGGTGTCGGAGGTGCGAGCCTACCCCGACGTGCGATCCTCTTATCTGGAGAACTCGATCGAGAGTAACGCCCAGCGGATCGTCTCCGCTCTGGGCCTGTTCCTGCTCACGAACGTGTTCCTCGCGGTGATCGGCACGTTCTGGTTTCACGTGAGCCGCCGCCGTGCGGAGCTGGGCTTGCGTATGGCGATGGGTTCCACGCGTGCCTCCATCTTGGGCTTGGTGATGGGGGAGGGCTTGATGTTGCTGACGATCGCCACCGTCCCGGCCCTGTTGATTTGCGTGAATCTGGCCTGGATTGACTTGATGCCGCCCGGCTTGGTAGAATCCAAGGTAGGCTGCTTCCTGATCAACTCCCTGCTGACTTGGCTGATCTTGGCGCTCATCATCAGCCTTGCCACTTGGTATCCGGCCCGCAAAGCCTCCAGCTTGGAACCCGCCGATGCCCTGCGCTATGACGGATAACAGATAACACCCGGTTGTAGAGACGGGGCGTGCCCCGTCTCTCACCGACTGATAGAATATTTAAATGGAATGAATATGTATAAGATCTACTTAAAACAAGCATGGGCCCTGATCCGGCAAGAACGGCTGTTCAGCTCGGTCTATATCGTGGGGACGGGATTGGCGATCTCGCTGGTGATGGTGCTGTCCATCGTGTTTTACGTGAAAATGGCCTCTATTTATCCGGAGATGGACCGGGACCGGTTGCTGACCGTGAAGAGCGCTGCGCTGAAGAATGAGAAAGGGGGCACGAGCAGTGGCCCGGTATCGCCCCGCTTCGTGGCAAGAGTGCCTTGCGGGGGTGCCCGGCTTGGAGGCGTTGGCGCTATGTTGCGATGACGCCGCCTCCGCTTTCGTGCAGCCGGTGGGCAGTCCCGTGCAGATACCGGTCATGAAGATGGGGGTAAACGATGGGTTCTGGAAAGTGTTCTCCTTCCGTTTCCTGGAGGGCAAGCCTTTCACTGAGGCCGATTTCCGGTCGGGGATGCCCGTGGCGGTAATCGCCCGCTCACTGGCCAAGAGGCTTTATGGAGAAGGTAGTGCCGTGGGGCAGACCTTGAGCCTCGACTTTACCTCATTTCGTGTGGTGGGCGTGGTGGATGACGTATCTTACCTGATGGATCGGGTTTTCTCGCAGGTCTGGTACCCATATACCCAAGTGCCCGACTTCGAGGAGCGGGTCCGATACTCGGAGGTGCGTATGCCCGGGCTAGGCCCCTTGAAGGTCTATATGCTCGTGAAGGACAAGGCCGATATCGGCAAGGTGCGGGAGGCGGTGGCGGATAACGTGCGTCGCTTCAACCAATCGTTGAACGTGGATGGTAAACGTGAGTTCTCCCTTCTTGGGCAGCCGGATCGCCATTGGGAGAGTATCTTCCGGTATTGGTCGAACGTGGAGCCGGATATCGTGGGAGACTTGAGCCGTTATGGGGTGATTTTCCTGCTCCTGCTGCTCGTCCCCGCCGTCAGCCTCTCGGGCATGGCCGATTCCCGTATGGAGCGGCGTCTGGGCGAGCTGGGCGTGCGGCGTGCTTTCGGGGCTCCCAAGGGGGCGTTGATCGGGCAGGTCTTGATGGAGAACTTCCTGTATACGCTGCTGGGCGGCTTGGTGGGACTCCTGTTCTCCTTCCTGTTGGTGACGTTCGCCAGTTCGTGGGTCTTCAAGATCGGCAACGGCTTCTCGGATGCCGCCCCGGATGGTGTGGACGTATCGCTCTCCATGGGGATGCTGTTCAACCCGTGGGTCTTCTTGATCGCCTTGTGCGTATGTTCCCTGTTAAACCTGATGTCGGCGTTGTGGCCCGCTTGGCGTGCGTCAAGGCGACCTATCGTTGATTCGTTGAACGCTTAAATGGAGGGAAGAAAGATATGTGGAAAATAACTTGGATACAATTGATGAACCGCTGGCGTAGCAACGTGTGGGTGTGCGTGGAGTTGCTGCTCGCCTTTTGCCTGGCGTGGTACATGGCGGATTACTTCTTCGTGGAGATCTATAACCGTAGCCTCCCCTCCGGACGCGGCTACGCCGATGTCTGGCAGGTAGAGATGGGCCTCTTGCCGGAAACCTCCCCCGACTATCGAGTCGCCGAGAGCGACTCGATCGCCATGCTGGGAAATTATGAGCGGATAAAAGACCGCTTGTGCGATTATCCGGGAGTGCAGGCGATGGGCGCGGCCTCGGAGTGTTACTCCACGCCTTATACGGGCTGTTATTACGGTATTGGTTTGGCGAACGCGGCCGATACGAGTAAGCGGGAAGCGGTCATGAGGTATGAGATAGATCCTACCACGGATTTCCTGTCGGTCTTCAACCATTCGTACGCCAAAGACGGCCGTCCGGTATCTATATCCGATTTTGATTGGGGAGACCCCCGCGCTATAGTAACCACCCGGATGGTGGAGCGAAAGGTATTTGGAGAGGCATCCGCCGTTGGGCGTGAGGTGAAAGACCCTTTCGACGAGGAGGGCCCGACTTATATCGTAAAGGGTGTCTTAGAGGATATCAAGCGTTTTGACAATAGCCTACCCCAAGGTGCCGCCTTCTTGGCGATCCGTCCCTCGGCGGAGGAGATCCCCGAGATGAATTATTTCATACGGATCGATCCTGCCGTGGCAGGCCCTCGTTTCGCCGATACGTTCCGGGAGAAGATGAGCCGTGAGCTTCGGGTGGGGAACTTCTACCTGAAACGCCTGACCTCCTATGAACGGATCAAGGCCGATACCGATTATTCCTTTGGCGTTACCTACGATTACCGGGTCCGTATGGCGTTGATGGCCTTCTTGGGCTTGAATATCCTGCTTTGCGTGATGGGTACGTTCTGGTACCGGGTGCGGATGCGCCGGGGAGAGATCGGGTTGCGCATGGCGATCGGTTCGCCCCGTGAAGAGATACGTAGCCAGATGGCTCGTGAGGGCATATGCCTGTTACTCATGGCTACCCCGCTCGCCTTGTTGATAGAGGCCCAATTCGTGATGGTCGGCTTCTTGGACATCCCCAAAGGGACCTTGCCGGAGCTTTACTGGCCGGCGATCCTGCCGCTCCGTTTCTTGCTGGTGAATATCCTGACATGGATACTGCTGGCTATCGTCATCCTGCTCGCCGTCTGGCTTCCCGCCAGCAAGGCCGCCGAGATGGAGCCGGCCGAGGCGCTGCGGTATGACGGATAACAGATAATGCCCCGTCTCCCACCGACTGAATCGTATAATTAAATCAAATGAATATGTACAAGATCTATCTAAAACAAGCCTGGGCCTTATTGAAAGAGAACAAGCTCCTTTCCGGAGTCTCTATTTTCGGTACGGCCTTGGCGATTTGCATGATCATGGTGATCGTGATCGTATGGCAGATACGTACCGCCAATTACTCACCGGAAGACTATCGGGACCGGATGATGTACGTCAGTGATACCCGTGCCTCCTACAAAGAGAACGAATCTTATAACGACTGCTACCTTCTTGCTTCCCGGGTGGTAAAAGATTGTTTCTATCCCTTGCGCTCTGCCGAGAAGGTGGGCATGGCCTATCATGGCGTGCAACGCTTGGCGGCAGTGGCGGATCATACGGTGGAGTTCAAGTGCGACGTGACCTTTACGGACGCGGCGTTCTGGAATATCTTCAACTTTCGCTTCCTCTCCGGTAAGCCTTATGGCGAGGAAGAAGTGCAAAGTGGCATCATGGATGCTGTGGTAAGCGAGTCCGTGGCACGTCGGCTCTATGGCACGACTGAGGTCGTAGGCCGTACGGTCGAGATCAGCTACGTGCCCTATACCATCCGTGCCGTCGTGCGGGATGTCTCCCTGCTGGCCGAGTCTGCCTATGGCGATGTCTGGCTGCCTTATACCACGGACAATTCTTTGTATGATGATAGTTCCGACCGTCTCATCGGGGGTTTCCGTTGTTATATCCTTGCTAGTTCGTCCGCCGACTTTGGCGCGATCCACTCCGAGGCCGAGGCGAATATCGCTCGCCTGAACGAATCACAGAGCACGCACCTGCTGAGAATCGGAGGTGCGCCCGATACCCATTTGGGTGATTTGGCTCGCGAGGACGCTTTCTCTGAGCCGAATGTACGGGAACTGGTCCTGAAATATGTTATCATCGTTCTTGTCCTTTTGCTGATCCCTGCCATCAACATGAGCGGTATCACGCAAAGCCGGATGCGTAAACGTATGGCGGAGATCGGGGTGAGGAAGGCGTTCGGGGCGACACGCTCGGAATTACTGACGCAGGTACTCTACGAGAATCTGTTGCAGACCTTGCTGGGAGGTGTGTTAGGTTTGTTTTTCTCATACGCCTCCGTACTGCTCTTGTCCGATTGGTTGCTAGATACGGGCACGGCATCGATGGGTATCGGTCGCACCTTCGTCAATGCGGAGATGATGTTCAATCCATTGATCTTCCTTTATGCGTTCCTTGCTTGTCTTGCGTTGAACCTGCTGAGCGCCGGCATCCCGGCTTGGCGAGCCTCACGGATGCGTATCATCTCGGCTCTCAACGAGAATGTTCATTAATCTCCCGCATTGGATGATAGCTATACTAAAATAATAGAAAGATATGATACGACATTTATTACAATTGATCTGGAACCAGCGCAAGCAAAACGCTTGGTTGTGGGCTGAGCTATTGCTGGTCTCGGTCTTCCTTTGGTTCCTTGTGGACTACCTGTATGTGATGGGGCGCACGTATACGGCTCCTCTGGGCTTCGATATCCGGCATACGTACAGCATCGTGATCAGCAGCCTCTCGGAAAGAAGCCCGGATTATATCCCGAAGGAGAAGCGGGAGCGGCCGGATGGTGTTCATCTGCTGACGGCGTTGGATCGCATCCGCACCTATCCCGGCGTGGAATCGGCCTGCCTTACGGATGGGGGGATGCCTTATTATATGGGAAGCCGTAACCTCGTTTGGCGGATTGATACATTGCAGGTGCCCTGCCGCTATGCTTTCGTCACCCCGGAGTTCTTCGACGTGTTCCGTATCTATGATAAGGACGGCAAGACGGCTTCCTTGAAACGGGCCATCGAGGATAACAACTCCATCGTAATCTCCGCCGACGTGGAGACGATGAATCCCGGCCTTTCCCTACTCGGGCAAAAGGCGTACCGGGGGAATGTGACCGACGAGATCGAGGAGACGATCCGTGGTATCAGCGTCCCCATCCGCCGTCATGAGTACACCAAGGCGGAACCCAACGTCTATAGGGCCCTGCGGCTAAGCCGGATGGAGGAAGGATACTATGAGGGGATGATAGATGCCGTGCGACTCTGCGTACGTGTCCGTCCGGATGTCGATAATGCTGATTTCCCCGCACGCTTCCGCAAGGATATGGCCGAACAGCTTCGGCTAGGCAACCTCTATCTGCTAGACGTACAGCCCTTGTCATATATTCGCGACGGTTATATCCGTTCGATCGGCGTAGAGAACGAGGTGAAAACCCGTGTGGCGGTAGCCTGCTTCCTATTGGCGAATATATTCCTCGGCATCATCGGTACCTTCTGGTTCCGTACGGAATATCGCAAAGGCGAGATGGGGCTTAGGATGGCCTTAGGCTCTACCCGCCGTCAGTTGAACTCGATCATGGTGGGAGAGGGTGTCCTATTGCTGGTCTTGGCGTTCATCCCGTCCTTACTCATCAGCTTCAACATCGCCCATATGGATTTGATAGATACCTATCAGCTTCCGTTCACGTGGCTGCGCTTCGCGATTTGCGGAGGGATTACGTTTGTCTTGATCGTCCTCATGATCATCTGTGGCGTATGGTATCCCGCCCGCTCGACAGCTCGCTTGGAGCCGGCGGAGGCTCTGCATTACGAGTGATCAGGGTAGCTAGCCTGCTTTCGGGAGTGTCCGATAACGAGCCAGATGTTCGTTATTCGGACACTTTTTTATGATATGGCTGTTGATATACAGCTGCTTACATCTTTGGCACAGCATTTGCTAATAAGATAGATAACAGTCATAAAAACGAACACATATGTATAGGCAATATTTTAGACAAGCTCTACAGATGCTGAAAGAAAGCCCTTTCTTCAGCGTGATTACCATTCTGGGCACGGCCTTGGCGATCTGCATGATCATGGTGATGGTCATTGTCTTCGAGATACAAAATAAAGGCTTCAAGCCGGAGTTGAACCGGGATCGGACGCTTTATGTGAAGGACGTGGCGATCACGCATAAGAATGAGGAGGATGGCGGTATGAACTATTCCCTTGTCGGTGGCCGTGTGGCTAAGGAGTGCTTCTTTACGCTGAAAACCCCGGAGGCCGTCAGCATGCAATTGATGCGGATGCAAACGCTGGTCACTTCCACGGATCAAACGAGACGGATGAAATGCGATCAGATACGGACCGACGAGGGCTTCTGGAAGATCTTCGATTTCGAGTTCTTGGCGGGAAAACCATTCCTGCGGAGCGATGTGGAGAGTAATATCAAGAAAGCGGTGATCAGTCGCAGGTTGGCACTCCGTATATTCGGGTTGGCAGACGAGAGCGTGATCGGGCAAACGATATTGGTGGCACGCCGTCCATATGTGGTTGGCGGTATCGTGGAGGACGTATCTCCTCTCGCCAACCGTGCGTATGCCCAGATCTGGATTCCTTATGCTCAATCCGATGTGGATCGGCTGATAAACGAGGAGACATTGGAGGGTCTGATCGGTAGTTATCGGGTCTTGATATTGGCTCGCTCAAGCGGTGACTTCAACAAGATCAAGACCGAGGTGGAGCAAAACGTAGCCCGGTTTAATAATTCCTTGCAAGAACTCAAGATTGACTTGATGAAGCAGCCGGATACGCAGATGGAGAGCCGCCTTCGCTTGTGGAGTAATGTCGTGCCCGACGTGCCGAGAATGTTGGGGCAGTATGCGTTGGTCTTGATCGTCTTGCTTCTGGTCCCGGCTATGAACCTTAGCGGGCTTACTGCGTCAAGGATGCAGAAACGCATGGGGGAGCTGGGGGTACGGAAAGCGTTCGGTGCGAACCGTGGCACGTTGATACGGCAGGTACTGGCGGAGAATCTCGCCGTGACGTTATTGGGCGGGGTGTTGGGATTGCTGTTCTCCTATGTGGCGGTCTTCTTGCTTAAGGATTGGCTGCTAGGCTCGTTCGAGCTGGCTTCCTTGAATAGCGGCCTGACGTTGAGCGCGGGGATGTTGATCCGTCCGGCTATATTCTTCTTTGCTTTCCTGTTCTGTTTATTGCTGAATCTGCTGAGTGCGGCGATTCCGGCGTGGAATGCCTCTAATGGGAATATAGTGGATTCATTGAATGATAAGTAATAACCGGTTTTGTTAATTCTATAATTCGTCACTGATATGATAAAGCATCTAGTAAAGATCATCTGGAACCAACGTAGGCGCAATGGGTGGATTGCCGCCGAGATCCTGCTGGTATTCGTGGTTCTGTGGTACATAATCGATTCGCTAATGGCGGTTGGGAAAGTCTTCTTCGCCCCGATGGGATGGGATATCGACCATGTCTATTGGATCTCGATGGGTGTGGAAGAGGTAGACCGGAACGAGATGGATTCTACCTATCGATACATCACTTCCGGACGCAGCATGCTGACGGCGATCGACCGTATCAAGACCTGCCCGGGTGTGGAGGCGGTGGGTGCGGGGCTGATGTCCATGCCGCATACGGGAGAGAACCGGTACATGCATGTTGCCGTGAACGATTCGATAAATGTAGAGTACGTGAAGCTACTGGAAGTGACACCCGGTTTTCTGGAGGTGTTTAATTTCCGTCCCATGGAGGGCGAGAAGAAGGATTGGGAAGAGATGCTGAACGGGCGTCAGGTCGTTCTTTCCGCCGGCCTGTTTAGGGAATTTCAGGAGAAAGGCGGCAAACGGGATGAGGGGATTTCCTTCTGGGGGGATAGGCGATCGATCGGTGGGGTTACCGCCGAATTTCCGTGCCGACCGTTTCACGAAAAGCTGTAGCTGGCTGTTCATGCCTTTGACGGATGAAGAGATCGCCGAGGACGATACCGATTTCCATGTGAAGATCGCCATCCGGGTAAACCCTTCTGCGGATCATGATTTCCCGGAGTTCTTCGTGAAGCAAATGGAGAAGCAACTCTCCATAGATCGTTTGTATTTGCTGGATGTCATCCCATACTCGGACTTGAGATATAGCATGGAATTAAGGAATGGCGTAAAATCCGAGTTGCAGAACCAGATCGCCGTGATGGGATTCTTGCTGTTCAATATATTCTTGGGGATCATCGGCACGTTCTGGTTCCGCACGGAACAACGGAAAGGGGAGATGGGGTTGCGGATCGCTTTGGGTTCCACCCGTTTCAGCTTAAAGGGGATCATGATTGCCGAGGGGGTATTATTGTTGACATTGATCGCTATCCCGGCCTTATTGATCTGTTTTAATCTTCATGTGTCGGAATTGACGAAAGGATTCTATATGGATTATACGATAGCCCGTTTCGTGGAGGGTTTCTTTATAACCTACTTGGTCATGGCGGTGATGATCATCTTGGGGATATGGTATCCGGCTCACCAAATGGTTCGGTTGGAGCCTGCGGATGCCTTACGGTATGAATGACTTTTTTGTTTAACATATTACACTTACACACAATTGAAAGCCCGGTCTTGTAGTGATACATGGCCGGGCTGTTTTCGTGCTTGGCAAAAATCTGCGAGTTAAAACGTCATTGACGCATATACCCCATAATGCCCGTCTCCCGCTACCGGGCTGATAGACAGGTTATGTTTCTTCGCGAACGGGCGGGTAAAGATATAGGCGCTACCGGCACCGATAACGGCTCCCGCCGCCACGTCCCACCAATCATGCTTCTTCCCATAGACCCGGCTCCAACCCACGTAGGTAGACACGGCATAAGCCGGAATACCCCATTTCCATCCATAACGCCTTTGGATAAAAGCGGCTCCCGCAAAGGATACGGAGGTATGCATGGATGGGAACGAATGATTATCGCTGAAGTCGGGCCGCTCTTTCTTCACTAGGTATTTCAGCGCATAGGTTACGCCCAATGTCGTAACCCCGGTGAATACGCCTTGTTTCAGCCCTTGCCAATCTTGGGTTGCCAATACGGTCGCTAGACTCGCCACCGGAGTGATAAACACCAATACGTCTCCCGAGGTCCGTACGGCTTTCCGGCTACCGGTCACCTTCAATTCTTGTCCGTTAACGGACAGGCATAGCATGAGCATTGTAATTGCGAAAAGGATATGTCTCATAGATTTAAAATATAGTTGCTATTTTAGGTATAAAAATGATAAACCCGACGATCGCTGCCGCTATCGCCATCAATAATACAGCTCCCGCCGCCAAGTCTTTCGTTCGCTTGATAGCCTCATTATACTCAGGGAGACCAAATCTGCTAGGGCCTCGATGGATGAATTGACCGCTTCGGCAGCTAATACCGCTCCGATCACGATCGTTACTGCGATCCATTCCATGCGGGAAAAGTCCGAATACCACCCCGGCGATAAGTACACAAACTGCCGCGAAAACAAATGGATCCAAAGCGTTATGCTCCTTCGTGATCAATAGCTTGATTCCGTTGAAAGCGAATTTAAAGCTTCTGGCTCTCTTTCGAAATGTGAAACCGTCATTCTTCATTTTATAGCATCTCTTATTGAGGAGGGCAAATATAGGTATTTTTTGCCTTTATCGCATATCCTGACGAACAAACAGGATATTCACCTTTTCATATTCCGCAATTCGTCAAGATTACTTGTTGGTTTTTATTTGGAACTGATAACTTCGTTGATTAAAAAA
>ENA-OQCZ01000179-OQCZ01000179.1-human-gut-metagenome-genome-assembly--contig:-NODE-179-length-21496-cov-11.623614_pt1 | contig 21496 bp, 21 predicted proteins | sample MGYA00242505_ERZ504594 | MGnify/ENA primary metagenome ERZ504594 (study PRJEB26092, sample SAMD00036329) | human gut metagenome | host: Homo sapiens | study: EMG produced TPA metagenomics assembly of... | reverse complement strand
AAGAAAATGCAAAGCTTTCTGCACGAGATGCCTTTCGAACCAAGATTCTTTTTAATACCAGCCAGCTTCTGCAAAAGGCAGAGGATGCGTCAGAAATTTTTGATATTACGGCAACGCAGCTGATAAAGCTTCTGGGAAGAAATCTGGTTGTGGCGCCGGTAGAAAAAAATGAAAAACGGCATTGTGCAGGGAACTCTTTATAACGCCGAAACAGGAATAAAATCAGAAAAAGTTTTTAATGAGAAAGAACAGGAAATCCTGCAGTGGGTTCTGAAAAACCGGAAACGGGCGGGAGCTATGACAGAACGTTTTTCTGAAGAACCGTATCTGTACCTTTCCATCTATGCGGCACAGAACAGATATGGTGTGATCGGCATTTTCATCGGACAAAAGCCACTGGATGCGTTTGAGAACAGTATCCTGCTTTCTATTCTGGGAGAGTGCGCCATGGCACTGGATCGGGAACAAAGTGCGAGAGAAAAGAAGAGGCGGCAGTCATGGCGAAAATGAGCAGCTTCGGTGAATCTGCTGCGGACGATTTCCCATGATCTGCGCACACCACTGACATCAATTCTCGGCAATGCAGACTCTTTGATCAGTAACTTTGACGCACTGGACGAAGGGATGCGGAAACAGATTTTTTCGGATATTTATGAGGATGCCGGATGCTGATTGAACTGGTGGAAAATCTGCTTGCGCTTACGAAAATAGAAGATGGAAGTGTAAAACTGCAGTTATCCGATCAGGTGGTTGAGGATGTAGTCCGTGAGGCGCTGCGCCATGTAGAACGGCGGAAAAACGAACATAAAATTACGGTGGACTGCGGGGAAGATGTACTGCTCGCCCGCATGGATGCAAAGCTGATTGTACAGGTACTGGTAAACCTGATCAACAATGCAGTAAAATATACACAGGCAGGATCCAAGATCCGGATTACAGCCGGAAAAGAAGAAAAAAACGTATGGATTGCGGTGGAGGATAATGGACCCGGCATTCCGGCGGAGTGCAGGGAGCATGTATTTGAAATGTTCTATTCCGGAAAAAATAAGGTGAGTGACAGCCGAAGAAGCCTTGGCCTTGGGCTGGCGCTGTGCCGTTCCATTGTAAATGCGCATGGCGGGGAACTGGTGCTTCGTGACTGCGCTCCGCACGGCTGTCATTTTCGTTTTACGCTGCCGCTCAGTGAGGTGAATTTAAATGAATAAGACATTGATACTGGTCGTGGAAGACGATACGCCGGTCCACAACCTGATTACGACAACACTGAAAACACACGATTATAAATAACCACATTGGGGTCAGACCCCATTACTGTTTAGAAATTTTGTTCTTGTTTTGGCAATTCTGACACTGCAGACTGTGCTGAATGACAATATCAAAACGGCAGAAGATGTTGAAACTTATCTGGGTCTTAACACCTTGGTCGTTGTTCCGGATTTTGGAAGCAAAAAGAAATCCAGAAGACGAAGAAAAGACTGAACATAAACACAGAAAATTAAAAAGGAGCATCTACGGTTTCGAACTTGAAACCTGGAGATGCTCCTTTTTCGTATGCTGCAGAATGAAAAATTATTCTCCCGCCACCGTCACATCCCGCAGCAGTACCGCACACGGTACCACGCGGTTGTTGAGCTGCTGTGTCTCTTTCGAGAAAGTCAGATTTTTCAGTACATCGTCATAACGGGCGGAAAGGGATCCGCTGGTTGTCGGATGGGAGGTGGTTCCGTCGCTCTCATATGCGAGACGGATCTCACCGCCGCAGGTGCCGCTTACGGCATCCATATCAAACGCACTGAAATCGGTGATTTCTATATGCGGCATGCTGCGCAGCTCGTCGAGTGTTTTCGAACCGCCTTCAACCACCATGTTGTTCATGGAAGTGGTATCTTTCATGCCGATATAATGGGCATGCTGAAGGCTGCCCCAGTAGGAGCGGCAGATGCCGTTTTCAAACAGAACGCGCTCGGCTGCCGGCATGCCGGTTTCGTCGTACGGCACGTTTTTGGCAGAGCCGTCGAGCGTCGGCACGAGGCGGATATTCAGCGGATCCGCATCCGCACCGGTGATGGCTTCACCGATTTTTGCCTTTGCGACGCCCATGTACTGATAAGAAGCATTGGTATGCATAGCAAAATACTGGAAGAAGCTGCCGACGGCATTTCCGGTCAGGAGAACATCGGCGTGCTCATTCTGGCGGGTCGGAACAGCATTCAGACGCTGGCGGCCGGTGTGGAACATTCCGCGCACTTCGGCGATGATCTTCTCGGCAGATTTGTCGGAGAAGCGGAGATCCTTGTAGATCTCAATCTCATGATCATCCGTGCGGGAGTTTGTGACAACCTCGATCTCGCAGCCAAAGCCGGAGAAGGTGACATCGACACCGCGGGAATTGCGGATGTGTGTCTGTTTCTGGTTGACGAAAATCTCATAGGAGTTTACGCGGGAATCCTCTTCCGATTTGATTTCCTGCATGGCCTGCACCAGTTTTACGAGTTCAGCGGTAAGATCGCGGGAAGCATCAGCCATGTCGGCGCTTGCCTGGGCATCCGATGGCTCTGCAACAGGGTACCATGGGTTCTGCACAAACTGTGCAGCGAACAGCGCCTGGTCAATTTCCTGCTGCATTTCTTCGCGGGAAATGCCCTGGTGGATCTCTTTTTCTGCGCTTCCGCGGAATTTCCCATCCTCACTGTCGACAAAGACAGTCAGAAACGTGTGCGTTACTTTTTTCGCACGGCTCATGTCGAGCTTCTGACCGATGAAAAATGCCTCGCGGGATTCGGTCTGCTCTTCGCGGATCAGAAAGTCGCTGGTTTTGCTTGTTTTTAATACATCGTATAATTCGTTCATCAGCCTAACCTCACTTTACATTTCAGATACGGGCCGCCATCGCTGACTTTGACCCATTCTTTGTGACCTTTTCCGCACATGCCGGAGCCGAAGAGCTCTTCTTTGTCGGAAACCATGGAGATGCTCTTTAAGAGATCCGGAACGTAGCCGGTCAGGGTGACAGGAGATACGACTTTTCCGGTCAGCTTACCATCTTTGATCTCGCGGCCGAGTCCGACCATGCACTGGATGCCCCAGTGTTTCGGGTCTTCCATACCGGACTGAACGCTTTCGAGAAGATAGCCGTGATCAATCGAAGCGATCATATCATCGAGTTTGTCTGTGCCTGCGGTGAAGTAGGTGTTGGTCATACGGGAGTAGACTTTGCGCTCGAAGCTCTCGCGTTTTCCGTTTCCGGTCGGCGTGGTGCCAAGGCGGAGTGCGCTTACGAGATCGCTGATGCCGGTAACGAGTGTACCGTGGTCGATGACCGTGGTGTCAGTGCCGAGCGTTCCCTCATCATCAAAAAGATAACTGCTGACCTGCTGTGCGCCGACTGCTCCGTCGTGCATGGAGGAGAGCTGGGAGGCAACAGGCTTGCCGATATACTCTTTGGCGAGTGCGCGGTCTTTGACAAACATATCCATCTCGACACCGTGGCCGAATGCCTCGTGTGCAATCACGCCGGTGACATCCGGTGCGGTGATGACATCGTACATGCCAGGGATGACCGGATCGGAGTGGAGCTTGTCGTACAGAACGGCGATGATTTCCTCAACAATCGCATCCATCTCATTTAAGATTTCCACGCCTTTCAGGCCGGAGCAGGAACGGTACGACATATTCTGTTTTCCGTTTTCTGTGCCGATTGCGGAAAGAGAGCCCTCCGAGAAAGCGTAGGACTGCATCAGATCCTTTTTGGAGGAGAGGAACAGCTTGTTGACACGGGCAAAGCTGACGGTACTCTGGAATTCCAGAATTCCTTCATGGGCAGCGCCGGCGTCGCAGAGCTTCCGAAGGTGGGAGAGAATCTCCTCTGCGGAGACGGTCTCCGGGTCAATCTCGATTTCATTCTGCATCGTTTTGGTGATGGCTTCTTCCTGCACGAGAGGAGACTCCATCTGCGCGATGCCGAGTGCCTTTAATGCCTGAAATTCGGATTTCAGCGCGGAAGTAATTTCCTCCGCAAGATCTGCGGCATCGGTGAGGTTGTTGAAGGAATATTCGGTGTAGGAACCGTCCTGCCATGCACGGACAACGAAGCCGCGTTCACAGAAGTGATAATCGCCGACGGTGGTCTGATGCATGCTGACGCGGTAGGTCGTACCTTTGACATCGGTGCAGAGCACGCTGACGTAATCAAATTCGCGCTCGAGCAGACGGATCAGTTCCTGAATCTGTGGTTTGATTTCCACAAGATAGGATGACATTGGAACCTGCATAAGTTTGGTGTCCTTTCTGGAGCCTGCCGGAGTGTTCGATAGAGAACCTGCGCCGGGGCTCAAAATAATAGAATCCGGAAAAATAGTTTCGAAAAAATCCCGAACATAGTTTCATTATAGAAGTGGGAAATGGAAAAAGCAATAAAAAAAGGTTGACAAAATGAATTTTGATGATATACTTTGAATATCAAAACATTTGAAAAGAAAAATGTTTGAGAATGAAATAAGCAAGAGGACAGTAAGGTGAAAAACGGCAGAATTGCGGGAACCGGTTCGTATGTACCGGAGACGATATGGAAAAATGAAGATCTGGAAAAGATGGTGGAGACGAGCGATATCTGGATCCGGGAGCGGACAGGAATCGGTGCGCGCCACATAGCCGGGGAGGAGACGGTTGCCCAAATGGCAGTAAAGGCGGCGAGAAGAGCGCTGGAAAATGCCGGGATCTGTTCGACAGAACTGGATCTGATTCTCGTCGGAACCTCCTCGTCGGAGAGCATCTTTCCGAATACCGCCTGTCTTGTGCAGGATGAAATCGGTGCTTTCCGTGCCGCCTGTCTCGATGTCAGCGCCGCCTGCACCGGATTTCTTGCGGTGTATGAACTGGGCCAGCTGTATATCCGGAGCGGCAAGGCAAAAAACGTGCTGCTGATCGGCGCGGATGCCCTGAGCCGCCTGGTGGACTGGAGTGACCGCGGAACCTGCATTCTGTTCGGGGACGGCGCGGGAGCCATTGTGCTGACGGCGGAGGAGCAGGAGACAAAAGCGTGCGAAAAGATCCATTCTGATGGAGAAAAAGGCGTGTCGCTGACCTGCGAAAAGGGAACGTATCTGCAGATGGACGGCCGTGCCGTGTTCCAGTTTGCTTTATCACGCGTGCCGGAAGTCATCCGCGAGGTGCTCGCGGAAGCCGACATGGCGGTCGAGGAGATTGATGCGTTTATCCTTCATCAGGCAAACAGCCGCATCATCGACGGCGTGGCAAAACGACTGAAGGCGCCGAAAGAAAAATTTCCGCGGAATATCGAAGCATACGGCAATACGTGTGCGGCGAGCATTCCGATTCTGCTGGATGAGTGGAACCGGTCCGGCAGAGCCAAAAAAGGACAGAGAATCGTTCTCTCCGGTTTCGGAGCAGGACTGATCTGGGGCGCGGCGTACCTGGAATGGTAAGAAACGCCCATATAAAATAAGAAGAATAAGAAAAAAGTGAGGACAAAAACATGTTAGAAAAAGTAAAAGAAACCGTAGCAGAAGCACTGGGAGCAGACATCGATACCATCACAGCGGAGACTTCCTTCAAAAAGGATCTCGGAGCAGATTCCCTGGATCTGTTTGAAATGGTCATGTCCCTCGAGGACACCTGCGGCGTGGAAATCCCGACCGAGGATCTGGAAACGATGGTAACTGTCGGTGATGTTGCAGAGTATCTGGAGCAGCACAAAAACTAAGAAAGATCGGGAAGCAGGAGGAAGCGATTCATGATCACAGAAGTGACAAAATTACTCGGGATTCAGTATCCAGTCATTCAGGGCGGCATGGCCTGGGTGGCGGAGCATCGTCTGGCAGCGGCAGTTTCCGAGGCCGGCGGCCTTGGCCTCATCGGAGCATCGGCGGCACCGGCAGAGTGGGTTCGGAATGAAATCCGCGAAGCAAAAAAACTGACGGACAAACCGTTCGGCGTCAACATCATGCTGATGAGCCCGTATGCGGATGAGGTGGCAAAAGTGGTTGCCGAGGAAGGCGTAAAAGTCGTTACGACGGGCGCAGGAAATCCGGAGAAATATATGGAACTGTGGAAAAACGCTGGTATCCGCGTCATCCCGGTGGTCGCTTCCGTGGCTCTTGCAAGACGAATGGAGCGCGCAGGCGCAGATGCCGTTGTGGCAGAAGGATGTGAGTCCGGCGGCCATATCGGCGAGACGACAACGATGGCACTCGTTCCGCAGGTGGCAGATGCCGTAAAAATTCCAGTCATTGCGGCCGGTGGAATTGCGGACGGACGCGGCATGGCAGCAGCCTTTATGCTGGGTGCCGAGGCGGTTCAGATGGGAACGCGTTTTGTCGCTTCGAAAGAGGCCGTTGTGCATGAAAATTACAAGCAGCTGGTGATCAAGGCGAAAGATATTGATACCCGCGTGACAGGCCGCACAACCGGTCATCCGGTGCGGGCGATCCGAAATGAGATGACACGCCATTATCTGGAACTGGAAAAAGAGGGAGCTCCGTTCGAAGAGCTGGAAAAACTGACGCTCGGCGGTCTTCGAAGAGCCGTTGTGGACGGCGATGTCAAAACCGGAAGCGTGATGTCCGGTCAGATTGCAGGTATGGTAAAAGACGAGAAAAGCTGCAAAGAAATCATAGAGCAGATGATGAATGAGATGGAAGAACTTCTGAAAGGAGCACCGGCGCGGTTATGAGTAAAACAGCATTTATGTTTCCTGGACAGGGTTCCCAGTGTGTCGGCATGGGCGCGGATTTTTATGAAGCATGTCCGAAAGCGAGAGCCGTCTACGATATGGCATCCGAGCTGATCGGGATTGATATGAAAAGACTCTGTTTTGAGGAAAATGAACATCTGGATCAGACAGAGTTTACCCAGATTGCACTGCTGACAACCGGAATGGCGATGGAGCAGTCCATCCGGGCGTGCGGCCTTACGCCGGATGTGACAGCGGGCCTCAGCCTTGGCGAGTACAACGCGATTGTGTCCGCCGGCGGTATGGAAATGGCGGATGCGATGAAGGTCGTCCGCAGAAGAGGCATCCTGATGGAGGAGGCCGTTCCGGCAGGCGAGGGCGCGATGGCGGCGGTGCTCGGCATGGAAGCTGCAAAAATCGAAGAGATTTTGAGCGGGATTTCCGGCGCCTACATTGCCAATTACAACTGCCCGGGTCAGATTGTCATCACCGGATATGAGGCGGCAGTGGCAGAGGCTTCGGAAAAGTTAAAAGAAGCAGGCGCAAAGCGGGTACTTCCGCTGAACGTAAGCGGCCCGTTCCATTCCCCGATGATGGAAGCTGCGTCCCAGGGGCTGACCGAAGCGCTCGAGGGCGTCGGCTTTATGGAGTTGAAGATTCCGTATGTGACGAATGTAACCGGCCAGTATGTGCGTGATACTGCACTGACGCGCGGCCTTCTGATCCAGCAGGTGGCATCCGGTGTGCGGTGGCAGCAGAGCATCGAGGCAATGATTGCGGACGGCGTTGATACCTTCGTGGAGATCGGACCGGGAAGAACACTGACCGGCTTTTTAAGAAAAATCAACCGGGATGTAAAAGGTTACAATATCCGCACCTATGCGGAAATGCATCAGGTGTGCGAAACTTTATTATAGATAGTGGATTATGCAGCAGGAGAATGAGATGTTAAGTGGAAAAACAGCAGTAGTAACGGGCGCATCCCGCGGAATCGGGCGTGCGATTGCAGAAAAACTGGCGGCGGAGGGAGCCTTTGTTGTCATCAATTACAATGGTTCAAAAGAGGCGGCCGAAACCGTGCTTGCGGGAATCCGCGCGGCAGGAGGAGACGGCTGCGTGATGCAGTGCAATGTATCGGATTTTGCGGCGTGTGAAGCGTGGATGAAGGAAATTCTTGCTTTGTATGGGAAAATCGATATTCTGGTCAACAACGCGGGCATCACAAAGGACGGCCTTCTGATGGGCATGTCGGAGGAAGCCTTCGACCGTGTCATTGAGACAAACCTCAAGGGAACGTTCAACTGCATCCGCTTTGCGGCACGGCCGATGATCCGTCAGAAGAGCGGCTGCATCATCAACATGGCTTCTGTGGTCGGCGTGGCAGGAAACGCCGGACAGGCAAATTATGCGGCATCGAAAGCAGGTGTGATCGGCCTGACGAAAACAGCGGCACGGGAACTGGCATCCCGCGGCATCCGCGTCAATGCGATTGCGCCGGGCTTTATTGAGACCGATATGACGGAGGTTCTTTCGGATAAAGTGAAAGAAGCATCCGTATCCCAGATTCCGCTTGGCCATTTCGGAAAGCCGGAGGATGTGGCAAACCTGGCCGCATTTCTGGCATCCGAAGCGGCAGCTTACATCACCGGACAGGTGATTCACTGCGACGGCGGCATGGTGATCTAAGAAAAGGAGAGTTGGAATGAAGAGAAGAGTAGTCATCACAGGGCTGGGTGCGGTAACCCCGATTGGAAATACCGTGGAGGAATTCTGGAACGGCGTCCGCAAGGGAGCCTGCGGAATCGGAACGATTACGAAATTTGATACAGCAGAATATAAAGTACATCTGGCAGGCGAGGTCAAAGGCTTCGTGGCAAAAGAGCGCATGGATTTCAAAGCGGCAAGACGAATGGGAACCTTTTCCCAGTATGCCGTTGCAGCAGCAAAAGAAGCGTTTGCAGATGCCGGCATTTCCATGGAGAATGAAGATCCGTTCCGCGTCGGCGTTCTGGTGGGCTCCGGCGTCGGTGATCTGAATGCATGCGAACAGGCGAAAGCCAAAATTGATGCCGGAAATCCGTCCCGCGTCAACCCGTTTACCGTTCCGGTGATGATTGCGAACATGGCGGCGGGAAACGTTGCGATTGCACTCGGCGCGAAAGGAAAATGTACCAGCGTGGTGACGGCGTGTGCGACAGGAACGCACTGCATTGGCGATGCCTTCCGCGCAATTCAGTACAACGACGCGGACATCTGTGTGGCAGGTGGTGCGGAGAGCGCAATTACGCCGGTCGGCGTGGCAGGCTTTTCGGCACTGACCGCACTTTCCGAGTCGGAAGATCCGCTGCGGGCTTCGATTCCGTTTGATAAAGACCGAAACGGTTTCGTCATGGGCGAGGGCGCCGGCATTCTCGTACTTGAGGAGCTGGAGCACGCGAAACAGCGCGGCGCGAAGATCTATGCAGAGGTAGTCGGATACGGCGCAACCTGCGATGCGTACCACATTACTTCTCCATTGGAAGATGGAAGCGGTGCGGCACGTGCGATGGAGCTTGCGATGGAAGAAGCGGGAGTAAAACCGGAAGAAGTTACTTATATTAATGCACACGGAACGTCCACACATCACAACGATCTGTTTGAAACGCGTGCGATCCGGAAAGCCTTCGGTGATGCGGCAGACCATGTGCTGGTCAACTCGACGAAATCGATGGTCGGTCATCTGCTCGGCGCGGCAGGCGGTGTGGAAGCTGTTGTCTGTGCGAAATCCATTCAGGACGGCTTCGTGCATCAGACAATTGGAACAAAGGAAGCAGATGCGGAATGCGATCTGAATTACTGCATCGGCGCTCCGGTGGAAACCGATGTGAAACTGGCAATGAGCAATTCCCTTGGTTTTGGCGGCCACAATGCGGTGCTGCTGTTTCAGAAATATGAATAAAGCGGCATCGTGTTCCGGTGCAGAAAGGAAAATAAGATGGAATTAGATCAGATTTTACAGTTGATTGATAAAGTTTCGGATTCTTCGCTGACCGCGTTTGATTACGAGGCTGATGGGATCAAGATTGCCATGGAGCATGGAAAAGCAGCTCCGGTGCAGGTGCAGATGAGCGGGGTTCCATCCGGTGCCGGTTTGCAGATGGCAGAGATGATGGGCGGAGCAAATGGCGTGACAGCGAAAGAAGCAGCCATGCCGGAGAGAAAAGAAACGGCAGGAAAAAGTACAGCGGCTGAGGAGCACAGTGAAGCAGAAGAAGGCGTTTTTGTGACATCCCCGCTGGTCGGAACGTTTTACACAGCTCCGGCAGAGGATGCCGAGCCGTTTGTGAAGGTTGGCGACACCGTGAAAAAGGGACAGGTTGTAGCGATTGTGGAGGCCATGAAGCTGATGAATGAGATTGAGAGCGAAGTGGACGGCGTGATTGCGGAGGTTCTGGTGAAAAACGGCGAGATGGTTGATTACGGAAAACCGCTGTTCCGGGTAAAAGCGTAAAGCCGGGACGAGAAAGGAAGCAGCGAATGAACAGTTTGACAACGAAACAGATTCAGGAGATTATTCCACACAGACATCCGTTTCTGCTGGTGGATTACATAGAAGATTTTGAACCGGGCGAATTCGGTATTGGATACAAATGTGTGACGTACCGCGAGGATTTTTTTGCGGGTCATTTTCCGCAGGAGCCGGTGATGCCGGGCGTGCTGATTATCGAGGCGCTGGCGCAGGTCGGTGCGGTTGCGATTCTTTCTCTTGACGAGAATAAGGGAAAAATTGCATTTTTCGGCGGCATCAACAAGTGCCGCTTTAAGGGAAAAGTGAAACCGGGAGACAAGCTTCGTCTGGAGACGAAAATTATCCGCCACAAGGGACCGATGGGCGTCGGGGAAGCGGTTGCTTCGGTTGACGGCAAGGTGGTCGCGCAGGCGGAACTGACCTTTATGGTGGGGGCAGCACAATGATTCGAAAAGTTTTGATTGCAAACCGTGGGGAGATCGCGGTCCGGATTATCCGGGCATGCCGTGAGATGGGAATTCTCACGGTTGCTGTTTATTCGGAGGCGGACCGGGAGGCACTGCATGCGCAGCTCGCGGATGAGGCGGTGTGCATCGGGCCGGCACCGTCGAAGGACAGTTATTTAAATATGGAACGTATTTTGAGTGCGGCGCTTGTGACGGGGGCGGATGCGGTTCATCCGGGATTTGGATTCCTGTCGGAGAACAGCACGTTTGCGCGGAGATGCCAGGAGTGCCACATTACGTGGATTGGGCCGTCGCCTGAGGTGATGGACCGTCTGGGTAATAAGTCTGAGGCGCGAAATACGATGCAGGCAGCCGGTGTGCCGGTGATTCCGGGGACGAAGGAACCTGTTTTTGACTGGGAGACGGGTCTTTCTGAGGCCGACCGGATTGGTTTTCCGGTGATGATTAAGGCGGCGCTTGGAGGCGGCGGCAAGGGTATGCGCATGGCGGAGACGCGCGGGGAGTTCCAGAGTGCGTTTCAGACGGCGCAGAAGGAGGCTAAAAGTTCGTTTGCGGACGGGACGATGTATGTGGAGCGGCTGATTCGTCATCCACGTCATGTGGAGTTTCAGATTATGGCGGACTCGTTCGGGAATGTGATTCATCTTGGCGAGCGGGACTGCTCGATTCAGAGGAATCATCAGAAGATGATTGAGGAGTCGCCTTGCGTGGCGATTGATGATACGCTGCGGGAGCGGATGGGCTCGGCGGCGGTCCGGGCGGCGAAGGCGGCGCATTATGTGAATGCGGGGACGATTGAGTTTCTGCTGGAGCCGGACGGGAATTTTTATTTTATGGAGATGAATACGCGGATTCAGGTGGAGCATCCGGTGACGGAGTGGGTCACGGGGGTGGATCTGATTCAGGAGCAGCTTCGGGTGGCTTCGGGGATGCCGCTGTCGGTGACGCAGGGGGAGGTCCGGCTTTCGGGGCATGCGATTGAGTGCAGGATTAATGCGGAGAATCCGGCGAAGAATTTCAGGCCTTGTCCGGGGAAGATTACGGAGATGCATCTGCCTGGGGGATTTGGAGTACGGGTGGATACGGCGGCGTATGACGGGTATGTGATTCCGGCGTTTTATGATTCGATGCTGGCGAAACTGATTGTGCATGGGAGGACGCGTGATGAGGCGATTGCGCGGATGAGGAGTGCGCTGGGGGAAGTCGTCATCGAGGGAGTCGACACTAACGTTGATTATTTGTATTCTATTTTAAATGAAGAGGAGTATCTGGCCGGGAGGGCGGATATTGAGTTTGTGGAGCGGTTGACAGAGAGATTGTAAGAGACGGACGCCGCCCGGCAGTACAGCAGAGGGGGACGGCGCGGTTTCAGAGGAAAGAAACACTAAGGCCTCCAGCATTTGCTAAAACCATTTTCAAAAATCCAAAACCCGCTGTCGCTCAGACAGTTAGATTTTTGAAAATAACGCAAATTCTGGAAGCCTAAGTGTTTCTAGTTCCTCCTGCAAATGCGCCGTCCCCCTCTGCTGTACTGCCGAGCGGCTGAGATCAGACACACGACTGGGAGAGTGTGGTCAGCGACACCGCGGGGCGGTGCAGCTGGGATGACAGGAGTGAGCGGTGAAGAGAGAATGAATGCCTCGATGGGTGAGGTGTGAGGTTGGAAGATTGTTATGGTGACAATAGAGTGAAAGTGTTATGACGTAAGGAGTGATGGTGGTATGATGCTGGGTAAGTATTTTAAGAAGACGGTGTTTCGGAAGGAGCACACGGCGGATGGGGTGGTGCCGGAGGCGCCGCAGGGGATTTTGAAGAAGTGTAATGCTTGTAAGGGGGCTATTTTTACGGAGGATGTGAAGAGGAATCTTTATATTTGTCCGAAGTGTGGGAATTATTTTCGGGTGCATGCGTATCGGAGGATTGAGTTTCTTCTGGATGATGGGAGTTTTGAGGAATGGGATCAGGGGATGACGGCGGGGAATCCGCTGGGGTTTCCGGGGTATGAAGAGAAGGTGAGGGCTCTGCAGGAGAGAACAGGACTTACGGAGGCTGTTGTGACTGGTAAGGGACGGATCAACGGGATGGAGACGGTGATCGGGGTCTGTGATGGCAGGTTTATGATGGCCAGTATGGGTGAGGCTGTTGGGGAGAAGATTACGCGGGCGGTGGAGAGGGCGACGAAGCTCTCGCTGCCGGTGATTTTGTTTGCGTGCTCGGGAGGGGCGCGGATGCAGGAGGGGATTGTTTCTCTGATGCAGATGGCGAAGACGTCGGCGGCGCTGAAAAGACACAGTGATGCGGGGCTTTTGTATGTGAGTGTGCTGACGGACCCGACGACGGGCGGCGTGACGGCGAGCTGGGCGATGCTGGGGGATATTATTCTGGCGGAGCCGCATGCGCTGATCGGGTTTGCGGGACCGAGGGTTATTGAGCAGACAATAGGACAGAAACTGCCAAAAGGGTTCCAGAGGGCGGAGTTTCTGGTGGAGCATGGGTTTGTGGATCGGATTCTGCCAAGAGAAGAGGCGAAAGAGGTGCTGGCGGAGATTCTGCGGATGCATGGGAAAGATATCGAAGTTTCCTCGGAAGTGCTGACTTTGGGGGATGGAGACGTGAAGCGGTCTTTGGCAGCACCAGAAACGGGAGAGAAAACATCGGCTTGGGACTGTGTGCAGAAAGCGCGGAAAAAGGACCGACCGGTGGGAGAAGATTATATTCGGGAGCTGTTTCCTGATTTTATTGAGTTTCATGGTGATCGACTGTATGGCGATGATGCGGCGATCATCGGCGGTATTGCATCGTTTGACGGCACACCGGTCACGGTCATCGCCGAGGCGAAAGGCGCGGATACGAAAGAAAACATCCGCCGCAATTTCGGCATGCCGTCCCCGGAGGGCTACCGCAAAGCCCTGCGTCTGATGAAACAGGCCGAAAAATTCCACAGGCCTGTTATCTGTCTCGTAGACACCCCAGGCGCCTTCTGCGGAATGGAAGCCGAAGAACGCGGCCAGGGCGAGGCGATTGCGCGGAACCTGTATGAAATGTCAGCGTTAAAAACGCCGGTTCTTTCTATTGTCATTTCAGAAGGCGGCAGCGGCGGTGCACTGGCACTCGCCGTGGCGGATGAAGTGTGGATGATGCAGAATGCCATCTACTCCATCCTGTCGCCGGAGGGATTTGCAAGCATCCTGTGGAAAGACGGCAAACGCGCGCCGGAGGCCGCCGAGGTGATGAAGCTGACGGCGGGGGATTTGAAGAAACTGGGAATTGTAGAAGAGATTGTGGAAGAGCCGGGGGAGTTTACGGTGGACACAATGCCAGTGGTGTGTGAAGAATTGAGAGGCAAAATTCTGAGATTCCTGGAAAAGTATGAGAAGATGGATGGGGAAGAACTGGTAGAGGAGAGGTATCGGAGATTTCGGGATATGTGAAAAGAAGATTTTGACATATTCTGAAATGCATGATATTATGATATTGAAAAGAGTGCTACCGATAGACGGTTAGTCCATATTTATTGGTTTATGTAAAAATAGTCGCCAAAGTTTGCAGGACTGGGCGGCTATTTTTGTGATTTCGCAGTATCTTTGCCGAAGTTGTATCCAAGGCTAAAGCAGGTTAAGCCGAAACTTACAACTGCTATGAAGTCGATAATACTCATGGCTTAGCCCTCCTTTCCAAGGAATTCCCATATAAAGGGTTTCTATGTAATCGGAGAGTCACAGTCCCTCCGTAGAAGGACTAACCGCCTACCGTTATGGCAGCACCCGTATATTGAGTATAACATCAATGGATTGACGGATGAACTGAAGGCGCAGCGTCGCCCTCCGTGAGGGCGTGAGTTGAAATGATGCGTCCCCACACAACCGGCCCGATTCCTTTGTCGCCCTCCGTGAGTTGAATCTTCAAACATTGGTGGAATTATTTAGAGTATGATGTATCACACTTCGTGAGTTGAAATAACAGCAGTTATTCTGCAAGCAGAGGAGCGTTCTCTCAGGAGTGAAATGTGTTTGACATGAAAGTTAAATAATGTTAATCTATAACTAGCGTAAGCGACAACTAACCGCTCATGTATTCGCAAGAACCATGAGCGGCTATTTTTCTATTTTAATATTCGGTGAGAAAGGAGGAAAATTGTGAAGAGTCCATTTAAAATATTTTGGGATCGTACTCGGTTTTCTGTGCCTGGGATTTGGTACCATCGGCATTGTGCTTCCGATTCTGCCGACAGTTCCATTCTATATGGCAACCCTGTTCTGCTTTGCGAAAAGTTCGGAACGGCTGCACAGCTGGTTTATTGGGACCCAATCATATAAGAAGCATCTCGACAGCTTCGTACAGCATCGGGCGATGACGGTAGGAACGAAATGTAAAATTATCGGGATGGTAACGGTTGTGATGGCGATCGGCTTTTTTGCTATGAAGAATGTGCCGATTGGAAGAATCTGTATTGCTGTGGTATGGATGTGCCATATTTTGTATTTCTTCCTGCGGGTCAAAACCGTAAAAACAGAAGATCATATCCTAGGAGAAACAAAATGAACAAAGTAGAAAAAAAGCGGCAGAAAGAACAGTACGTCGTGGAAGAGATGATCCGCCTGTACTGCCGGAAGAACCATGGAAAAGAGGGGCATGCATCCGGCGGGATGTGTCCGGAATGTCAGAAATTAGCGGACTATGCAAAAAAGCGGAGCCAGAAATGTCCCTTCATGGAACAGAAAACATTCTGCGCAAACTGCAAAGTACACTGCTACAAGCCGGAAATGCGGGAAAAGATCCGCGCCGTTATGCGGTTTTCGGGGCCGAGGATGCTGCTGTATCATCCGATTTTAGCTATCTGGCATTTAATCTGCAGCATGAGAGAGAAGCGAAAAGCAAAAGCATAAAAGAGAGGTACTTATGATTAAAACAAGACTGGTGGGGCTGCTGTCCCACGCGAAAAAGTATATCGTGTACACGATTCTGTGGCAGTGGGCGGCGCTTCTGTCGCAGGTGATCGCGGTATTTACGGTTGCCGATCTGCTGGAACGGGTCGTGTATGGTGCGGTAACGGCAGCGGCTGTGAAACGGACGATTTTTACACTGGCAATTGTTGTTGTGATCCGCTTTTTCTGCGAGCGGATGGGCGCGCGGTCGTCGTATCTTGCGTGTGTGGATGTGAAACGGATTCTGCGTGAGAAAATTTATGAGAAAATGCTGAAACTGGGGGCATCCTACAGCGAACAGGTATCATCCTCGGAGGTCGTACAGGTATCCACGGAAGGCGTGGAGCAGCTCGAAACCTATTTTGGAAAGTATCTTCCGCAGCTGTTCTACAGCCTGATTGCGCCGCTCACCTTGTTTGTGATCCTCTGCCGGGTGAGCATGAAAGCGAGCGTGATTCTTCTGATCTGTGTGCCGCTGATCCCGATTTCGATTGTGGTTGTGCAGAAGATTGCGAAGAAGCTTCTGAACAAATACTGGAGCATTTACACCGGCCTTGGCGATTCCTTCCTTGAAAATCTGCAGGGTCTGACGACATTAAAAATTTATCAGGCCGACCAGCAGAAAGCCGACGAGATGGATGTGGAATCCCAGAACTTCCGCCGGATCACGATGAAAGTTCTGACGATGCAGCTCAACTCAACGAGCGTGATGGACATCGTAGCATACGGCGGCGCGGCGGTTGGCATGGCGGTGGCGGTATCGGAATTTCTGAAAGGAAACCTCACCGTGTCCGGCACGCTCTGCATTGTGCTGCTGGCGAGCGAGTTTTTCCTGCCGCTTCGTCTGCTCGGATCATTCTTCCACATCGCGATGAACGGCATGGCGGCGAGTGACAAGATTTTCAAAATCCTCGATCTGCCGGAGCCGCAGACGGGAGAGCGGACGCTGCCGGACGGACCGCTGGATGTCGTGTTGGAGGATGTACATTTTTCCTATGAAGAGGACCGGGAAATCTTAAAAGGCATTGACCTGACGCTCCCGGCGGGCAGTTTTGTATCACTGGTCGGCGAATCCGGCTGCGGAAAGAGTACGATCGCGGGTATCCTTGCGGCAAAGAACCGTGGATATACAGGGCGCATCACCCTGGGCGGTGTGCCGCTCTCGGAAGTCGCTGAGACGGATCTGATGAAGCACGTTGTTCTGGTCCGCCACAATAGTTACTTATTTAAAGGAAACGTAGAAGAGAACCTGCGCATGGCGAAACCGGATGCGACGAAGGAGGAGATGGAGGCGGTTCTGCAGAAAGTCAATCTGCTGGGATTCTTACAGACACAGAACGGACTGCAGACAGAGCTTCTCGAAAAAGCAGGAAACCTCTCCGGCGGCCAGTGCCAGCGTCTTGTGATTGCGCGGGCGCTGCTTCGGAGCGACAGTGCGGTGTATATCTTTGATGAAGCCGCATCGAATATTGATGTCGAGAGTGAAGAGATGATCATGAATGTGATTCATGAACTCGCAAAGACGAAAACGGTATTGCTGATTTCCCACCGCCTTGCGAACGTCGTACAGTCAGATCAGATTTATTTCCTGAAAAACGGTACCATCTGCGAGCGTGGAACGCATGCGGAACTGATGGAACAGAACGGCGCATACCGGCATCTGTACGACAGCCAGATGGTACTGGAAAACTATGGAAAGCAGGGGAATGCATGATGCACGAGAAGAAAAATACAGCAAAACGCAGAAGCGCCCTCCGGATTATGGGAAGCCTGATCGGGCTGGTGAAGCCATTGCTTCATATTATGATGGCGGCAATTATTCTTGGAACAATGGGATATTTATGTGCGATCTTCCTGACGATTCTGGCAGGACAGGTCATCGTGCATGGCTTACTGACGGGCGCGGCAGGGACGAGCCTTTCGGTGCAAAACATGTGGCTTGTACATACCCCGGTAAAAACGATACTCACGGTGATGATCGTGATCGCGGTGCTGCGCGGCATTCTGCATTATGCGGAGCAGTACTGCAACCACTTTATTGCTTTTAAACTGCTGGCGATCATCCGCCATAAAGTGTTTGCAGCTTTGCGGAAGCTCTGCCCGGCGAAGCTGGAAGGACGGGACAAAGGAAATCTGATTTCGATTATCACAACCGATATCGAACTTCTGGAAGTATTCTATGCGCATACGATTTCCCCGATTGCGATTGCAGCATTAACTTCTTTGATTATGGTATGCTTCATTGGAAGATACCATGTTCTGGCAGGGCTGCTTGCACTTGCGGCGTATCTGACGGTCGGCGTTGTGATCCCGATGTGGAACGGAAAGCGCGGAAGCCAGAAAGGAATGGAGTTCCGGACAGGCTTTGGCGAGCTGAACAGCTTCGTGCTGGATTCCCTGCGTGGCCTCGACGAGACGATTCAGTACGGACAGGGCGAAAAACGGAAAGAGCAGATGTCAGGGCGGTCGAAAGAACTGACTTCTGTGCAGGAAAACTTAAGCCGCATGGAAGGCTCCCAGCGGTCTGTCACCAACATGGTGATTCTTCTGGCATCGTTCGGCATGCTGGCACTGACGATCTATCTTTACACGAAAGGCGGGATCGGATTTGAGGGAGTCCTGACCTGCACAATCGCGATGATGGGTTCCTTCGGCCCGGTCGTGGCGCTGTCCAGCCTGTCGAATAACCTGAATCAGACGCTGGCAAGCGGCGAGCGTGTGCTTTCCCTTCTCGAGGAAGCGCCGCTGGTGGAAGAAATTCCGGGAGATGCGGCATCCGGCGGTGACCACGCATTTGCAGGAGCCGAGGCGCAGAATGTAACGTTTGCCTACGAAGACGAGACGATTCTGGATCAGTATTCGCTGAAACTGGAACCGGGAAAAATCACCGGCATCCACGGCGCGAGCGGTTCCGGAAAATCGACGATCTTAAAACTTCTGATGCGCTTCTGGGATGTCCAGACGGGGCGCGTTTCCGTGGACGGAGCCGATGTCCGCGAAATCCCGACGAAGTATCTGCGCGATATGGAAAGCTATGTGACGCAGGAGACACATCTGTTCCACGATTCGATTGCGAACAACATCGCTATTGCAAAACCCGGCGCGACGCGGGAAGAAATTATGGAGGCGGCGAAGAAGGCGTCCATACATGATTTCATCATGACACTGCCAAACGGCTACGACACCGAAGTCGGAGAACTCGGCGATACGCTGTCCGGCGGAGAAAAACAGCGGATCGGTATCGCGCGGGCATTCCTGCATGACGCATCCATGATCCTGCTGGACGAGCCGACATCGAATCTTGATTCCTTAAATGAAGGAATTATTCTGAAATCCCTGAAAGAATCGGCAGAAGAGAAAACCATTGTGCTCGTATCGCACAGAGTGTCCACGATGAACGTCGCGGATGTGGTATATGAAATGGAAAATGGCCGGATTTCCTGATTTTACAGCACTTGACAGAGAAAAGACGATGTGCTACACTAACAGTCGTTAAAGAAAAAACAATTAAATATCGATGTGTAAGGTGTCGGACATGCGTGTCCGGTGAAAAGGGAAGCAGGTGTGAATCCTGCACGAACTCGTCACCGTATTTTGCAAGCAGGGGAATGATCCACTGGGAAACCGGGAAGGAGACCGATGCGCTGGAGTCAAATCCTGAAGCAATGAGCCGGGAGACCTGCCTTTCGCAGTACAGGAACGTTACGTTCGTGCCACGAGGAACTGGCAGTACAAAACAGGAAAGCGGACATTTGCCCCACAGCGGGTGAGATGGTTTTCTTTGTGATGAAAATACTGGAAGCCCCTCGTTGAAAAACGAAAGGGCTTCTTTCTATTTACGCGGGCAACGAGCCAAAGTCCGTGCTTGCACGAGACCTTAGCGACTGCCGCGATAACTTGAGAAACTCGCGGAGCGTGTTTCTCATAGTTTGAAATGTAAAACGTCCCCGATATTGGTTGTTGCAAAGATACCAGCAAATGGGAGGAAAACAAAAATGAAAAAGAAACTTGTAGTCGCTTTAATTTCAGCAGCTATGGTAACATCTATGCTCGGCGCATGCGGAAGCAGCAACGCATCCAGCAGCAGCGCAAGCAGCACAGCAACAAGCAGCGTAAGTGCATCTTCCGCATCTGAGGAAGACACCACAGCAGCAAGCAGCAGCGTAAGCGCATCTTCTGCATCTGAAGAGGTATCCGCAGATGCAGACCAGGAGGCAGCAGATAAAGTGGCAGCTTTGATTGACGCAATTTATGTACAGGAAAGAAATGATAACACCGACGAGCAGTGCAAAGAAGCAAAAGAGGCATGGGATGCCCTGACAGACGCACAGAAAGAACTCGTAGAAGGTGAGAACGCAGATCCGGATTACTTCGGAAGAGACACAGGGGATGCTTCCAAGGATGATCCGTTAAACGGAGACGAGATCGGCGAGAATGAGCTTCTGGTTGTAAGCTTTGGTACTTCCTTCAACGACAGCCGTGCTGAGGATATCGGAGGCGTTGAGAAAGCTCTGCAGGCTGCATATCCGGACTGGTCCGTAAGACGTGCCTTCACTGCACAGATCATCATCAACCATGTACAGGCCCGCGATGACGAGAAGATCGACAACGTAGATCAGGCACTGGAAAGAGCTGTAAGCAATGGCGTGAAAAAACTGATTATTCAGCCGACTCATCTGATGCACGGCGCAGAGTACGACGAGCTGAAAGAAGCAGTAGATAGCTATAAAGATAAATTTGAGTCCGTAACCATCGCAGAGCCGCTGCTTGGCGAGGTTGGAAGTGACGCTACCGTAATCAACGAGGACAAACAGGCCGTTGCAGAAGCAATCACGGCACAGGCAGTAAAATCTGCAAATTATGACAGTCTGGATGCAGCAGCAGAGGACGGCACTGCTTTCGTATTTATGGGACATGGTACTTCCCACAATGCAAAAGTAACTTACAGCCAGATGCAGACACAGATGGATACTCTTGGATACAAAACGTATTCATCGGAACCGTTGAGGGCGAGCCGGAAGAGACCGCCTGCGAGAATGTGATCGAGGCAGTAAAAGCAGCCGGATACAAGAAAGTAATTCTTCGTCCGCTGATGGTTGTTGCAGGTGACCACGCAAACGAACGATATGGCAGGCGAGGATGAGGATTCCTGGAAGAGCCAGATTTGAGGCATCCGGTGCATTCGATGAGATCAACACTCAGATCGAAGGTCTTGGAAGAATTGATGCTGTTGAGCAGCTGTATGTACAGCACACCAAGGCAGCTATGGACGGCAACGGCGTTCAGGACGATGCTGAATAATTAGGGGTTGTATTCCGAACGTAAAATAGAGTAAAATAAGATCCGGCAGTACGGCTGAAGAGACTCAGTGTGCTGTCGGATTTTAAGTTGAGCGGATGAAAAAGATCCGCTTCAAGGTGATACAAGGAGGAATTTTATTATGAGAAAAAAATTGGCAGTTCTTTTTCTTGGAGCAGCACTGACTGTATCCATGCTCGGCGCATGTGGCGGAAAGGATGCAGCGTCATCTTCTGCATCTGCAGTATCTGCGTCTTCTGCGGCAGACGCATCTTCCGCTTCTGTACAGGATGCATCTAAGGCAGAGAGCAGTACATCCACATCAGATGTTTCAGCAGAAAGCGCATCGGCAGCGGAGACTGCAGGAGAAAGCAGCGCATCAGAGCTGGAAGACGGTACGTATACGGCAGACTTCAATACAGACAGCAATATGTTCCATGTCAATGAAGCAAAAGAAGGAAAGGGTGTCCTGACGGTAAAAGACGGAAAAATGACCATCCACGTCAGCCTGGTATCCAAAAAACATTGTCAATGTCTTTGTGGGAACAAAAGAAGAAGCACAGGCAGACGGCGCAGAGCTGATCGAGCCGACCACAGATGAGGTAAC
>ENA-OQCZ01000175-OQCZ01000175.1-human-gut-metagenome-genome-assembly--contig:-NODE-175-length-22119-cov-2.971944_pt1 | contig 22119 bp, 23 predicted proteins | sample MGYA00242505_ERZ504594 | MGnify/ENA primary metagenome ERZ504594 (study PRJEB26092, sample SAMD00036329) | human gut metagenome | host: Homo sapiens | study: EMG produced TPA metagenomics assembly of... | reverse complement strand
GAGGACAAAAATAATATTTAGCTTTGATTTGAACGCAGAAAAACAGCTTTGATTTGTGATAAATACAATGCTTGCTGAGTCTATTATTCTTTAATGTTTACGTTGGTTATTGGATTTAAGGTTAAAACAAACAAAGATTACAAATTGCTTGATTTTTCTTGTAAAAGTGTTATAATATTGTTGATAACATATGAGCAAGTTTTGAAATGTTACTCATATAAATAAGCGGAGGTTGATAGTATGGGTATGAAGAAATTATTAGCAGTTTATTCTCGGCTTTACTGCTTGTAGGCGTTGCAGGCTGCGGCGGCAACAATGCGCAACAGGGCGCGGTAACACAAAAGGTTATGAACGCCAAATCCAAGCAGGATTTTGAGCCTGTGACGGAAGTAAAGGAAGGACGCAAAAACGTCTATGCCGTACTTAAGGTTATGAAGGGTAAATATTGGGAAGAAGTTATCCGCGGCATTAAGGACGGCGCAGCTAAGGCTGACGTTAACGTTTATGTCGGCGGCGTTATGAAGGACGGCGATTGGGAGCTGCAACGCGATATGGTCAAGGAGCTTCCCGGCAAAAAAAGCAGATGCAGTGATTCTTGCTCCGGCGGACAGCTCCAATATGACGGCAAGTGCGAAAACACTGCGCGAGCAGAAGTTGCCGGTATTTTTGGTTGATACTGCACTCAGCAGCAATGATTATGATGCAGCCTTCCTTACCGATAACTTGGAAGCTGGTGCCGAGGTTTGCCAGCAAATGGTAGAGCAGATGAAGGCTAGCGGCGTGAAGGAATCCGAGGAGGCAACGGTTCTGGTACATGTCAGCACCTTGGCCAGCACTACGATTTCCGACCGTCTGAACAGCATTATGGCAAACTGGGGTAAATTTGCTTCTGCAAGCTGGAAAATCGAACATGATTATATTATCAACTATGGTGATGAAGCGGGCGCATTTAAGCTGGTTACCGAAAAAATCAAAAACACTCATAATGTTAAAGGCATTATTGCCTGCAACAACGGCTCCACCAATGCAACCGTGGAGGCTGTAATGGCTGCAGGCCGCAAGGATATTGTCGTTACCGGTTTTGACCTTGGTAAAAAGACTTTGCTTGGCCTGGAGGACAAGAACTATAGTATCGCCGTTGCCGTACAGAATCAGTACAAAATGGGCTACGAGGCTGTGATGGCTGCCGCTGCTGCAGCAAAAAGATGGCAGCAAGCCTGCACAGAAGCTGGTAAATACCGGTATCCGTATGGCAGATAAAAACAATTATAAAAAATAAATAACAAAAAAGCTTAAGAGCCTTCTGCTTCTGACGCGAAATTCGCCTGATGCAGAAGGCTTTTTAGTCTTTACTTAAATATATGAGGAAGCTTGTGCAGAGAATTTGTTTTTTCCTGTAGTAATGTGTTATAATGAACTATTGGAATAGATATAAGGAGGAACAAAAATGGCTAAGTTAAAAATAGTGATTGCCGGCGCTCCGGTGCTGCGTGAGGTGGCTCAACCGGTAGAGCGTATAGATAAAAAATTGCAGCGTCTGCTGCGTGATATGGCAGAAACAATGTATTCGGCCGACGGCGTAGGCCTGGCAGCACCGCAGGTGGGTGTAAGCAAGCGCGTAGTAGTTATCGACGTAGGCGAAGGCCTGTACGAGCTGATTAACCCTGAGATTGTTAAACGCGAGGGCAAGGTGCTGGGCAGCGAAGGCTGTCTTTCCGTGCCTGATTACGAAGGCGAGGTAGAACGCTCCGAATATGTGGAATGCGAATTCACCGACAAAACCGGCCAACGCATGTTGACTTTCCGCAAGCGGTCTGCTGGCTATTTGCATTCAGCATGAGCTGGACCATCTGGACGGCATTCTGTTCATCGACAAGGCTAAAACCATTTCGCCTAAGCAGAAGGAAAATCCCGAGGATGCTTTAAGATAAATCCTGACCGGGATACGAAAAAAATAGAAAGATATACGGAGGAAAACAAATGCGTATAGTATTTATGGGAACGCCGGATTTCGCAGTAGGCAGTCTGCAGGCGCTGTGTGAAAGCGGCAAGCATGAAATTCTTGCGGTAGTAACTCAGCCGGATCGTCCGAAGGGACGCGGCAACAAGCTGCTGCAAACACCGGTTAAAGAATATGCGCTGGCGCAGGGCCTGACTGTTTACCAGCCGCAAAAGGTAAAAACTCCCGAATTTGTTGAGCTGCTGCACGAGCTGCAGCCGGAGCTGATTGTTGTAGCTGCTTTCGGCCAGTTCTTGAGCAAGGAAATTCTGGAGCTGCCGAAATACGGCTGCATTAACGTACACGCTTCCCTGCTGCCGAAGTATCGCGGTGCGGCGCCGATTCAGTATGCCATCATCAAGGGCGAAAAGGAATCGGGCGTAACGATTATGCAGATGGATATCGGCATGGATACCGGCGCAATGCTGGATAAGGTAGTAGTGCCTATCGAAGAAAATACCACGATGGGCGAGCTGCATTATGCTCTGCGTGAGCAGGGTGCGGCGCTGCTGCTGCAAGTTATCGACAAGATTGCGGCAGGTACTGCCGTTGCGGAACCGCAGGATAACGAACAGGCTACCTATGCAACACTTCTCGACCGCAGCATGGAGCATATCGACTGGAGCAAAACGGCACAGGAGGTACACAACCTTATCCGCGGCTTTAATCCTGCACCCAGCACCTTTACCAAGCTGCCGAACGGCAAGGGCCTGAAAATATGGGGCAGTAAAATGACTGACAAAAACAGCGCTGCTGCTGCCGGTACCGTTATCGAAACCGGCAAGCACAGCTTTTTTGTAGCTTGCGGTGAGGGAGTACTGGAAATCACCGAGGTACAGCCCGAATCCAAAAAACGTATGCCGGCGCAGGTTTTCCTGAACGGCCGCGGTGTACAGGAGGGCGATCTGCTTGCCTGAAGCAGGCTGTAAATTGAAGGAGTAATCTTTTAATGAACGAAGATAGTGTATTTAAGCCCAAAAAACGTATATTTATGGCCTTGACCTCCATTAGTGCCGTATTAGGTGCGCTGATGTTTTATGTGGTCTGGAAGGTAACCTTTCCGGGGCTTTATGAAATCAGCCGTTTCCTGCCGATAATTTTCGGCTTTTTCGGCGTACTGATCGTGCTGGCAATGCTCAGCGGCGTGCTGGGAATTGTCATGGCGCTATTGGGAATACCGGTGCTCAAAATTTTGTATTTTTGGGCGTGGAAGGCGATTAATATTCTCTTCCCCTTTGCGGTAGTACTGGGACGCTTGTTCAATATTCCCCGCGTCCGCATTGAGCAGTCCTTTATCGAGGTAAGCAACAATCTGGTGCTGCAGCATAAGGTGAAGGTGCCTGCCAACCGAATTATGATTTTAACACCGCATTGTATCCAGCTGGATACCTGCGTACATAAGATAACCCGTAATGTAGAGAACTGCCGTCAGTGCGGACGCTGCAGCGTAGGTGCTATGCTGGGGCTGGCGCACAAGTACGGTTGCCATTTTGCTGTGGCCACCGGTGGTACGCTGGCAAGGCAGATGGTTAAGCAGGCAAGGCCGAAAGCTATTGTGGCCGTGGCCTGTGAGCGTGACCTGACCAGCGGCATTCAGGATGTATTTCCGCTGCCGGTGCTGGGCGTTTTAAACGAGCGTCCCTTCGGTCCCTGCTTTAATACACGGGTAGATATCAATAAGCTGGAAGCAGCAATTTTAGCATTTATGGAAGATGATGAGGAAGAAACAAAGCATGCGGAAGGAACAAAAAGCAAATTATCCTGAGAGTGCCCGCGGAGCAGCGGCGCTTTTGGTGCGTATGGTGCTGGAGGACGGCGCTTATACGAATATCGCGCTGAACCAGTATCTGCGCGGCAGCAGACTGAGCGATCTTGACAGAAGGCTGGCAACGGAGCTGGTATACGGCACGGTAAAGGCCAGCGGTACGCTTGACTGGTATCTGGCGCAGTGTGTCAGCCGTCCGCTGGACAAGGTGGCCGGTGATATTCTGGCGATACTGCGCATCAGCACCTACCAGCTGCTGTATATGACGCGCATTCCTGCGTCGGCGGCAGTAAACGAGGCTGTGAAGCTGGCGCGCTCCGTGAGCCATGAGGGCAGCGCCAAGTTCGTCAACGGCGTTCTGCGCGGTCTGCTGCGTAAGCAGGAAGCAGGAGCATTCGTCCTGCCTGATACCGAAAAGCAGGATGCCGATTATATGTCGCTGCAGTATTACCATCCGCGCTGGCTGGTGAAGCGCTGGCTGGGACCGTGGGGACGCGGCGGTACCGAACGCCTGCTGGCGTTTGATAATACGGCTGCGCCGGTGTGCCTGCGTGTTAATACGCTGGTGACTACGCGCGACAAGCTGTTGGCGGATCTGACGGAAATGGGTGCGCAGGTGCATGCTTCCGAATGGAGTCCCTACGGCATTGTGGCAGAGCATCTGCCGTCGCTGCATACGCTTCTGGCAGCACTGCCGCGGCATTTTTATATTCAGGATGAAAGCTCTATGCTGGTAGCGCCGGTGCTGGCGCCGCAGCCCGGAATGCGCGTGCTGGATATGTGCAGCGCTCCCGGCGGCAAGGCAACGCACGTGGCACAGCTTATGCAGGATAAGGGCGAGGTTATCGCCTGCGACATCCACGAGCATAAGCTGGAGCTGATTGCCGAAAACGCTGCCCGTCTGGGCATGAAGAGCGTCAAAACACTGCAGAACGATGCTCTGCAGCTGCGCAGCGAATGGCTGGGCGTGTTTGACAGAGTTTTGGTTGATGCACCCTGCTCCGGTCTGGGTGTGCTGCGTCGCCGTGCGGAAGCACGCTGGCGCAAGCAACGCAAGGATCTGAAGCTGTTCCCGCCGTTGCAGCTGGCAATTTTAAAGAATGCCGCACAGTATGTGAAGGACGGCGGCACGATGGTTTACAGCACCTGCACGATTGAGCAGAGCGAAAACCATTATCTGGTGGAAGAGTTTTTAACGCAGCATCCCGAATGGCAGCGCGTGGAATTCACACATCCGCTGACGGGTGAGCAGGTACAGGAGCTGCAGCTTCTGCCGCAGAATGACGGCATCGACGGCTTTTATATCTGTAAGCTGATGAAAAAGCAGTAATATAGAGGTAAGAGAATGCAAGATATTTTGCTTTACCAATAGAAGAATTACAGGATTTGTTTGTGGCAGCAGGACTGAAAAAGTTCCGTGCCAAGCAGGTATTTCAATGGCTGTACCAAAAGTCGGTCTTGATTTTACCGCTATGCACAACCTGAGCAAGGCCGATATTGCCGTGCTGCAGGAAAAATTCACCGTGTTGCCGCACAGTCTGGAAATTTTGCGTGAGCAGAATTCCTCCGACGGCATGACGAGTAAGCTGCTTTTGGGCTTGCCGGACGGCAATTCGGTAGAAACGGTTCTGATGCACCATGATTACGGCTACAGCGTGTGCGTTTCCAGCCAGGTCGGCTGCGATATGCACTGCGCTTTCTGTGCCAGCGGCCTGAAGGGTGCTGTACGCAACCTGACGGCGGCAGAAATCGTGGCGCAGGTTTACCTGTTCAACGAGCGTCTGCGTGAGCAGGGAGCAATGGTGAGCAGAGTGGTGGTCATGGGCAGCGGTGAACCGATGCTGAATTTTGACAGCGTTTTGCAGGCGCTGGATTTTCTGCATCGCGAGGACACCTGCAACATGAGCTACCGTAATATGACGATTTCCACCTGCGGCATCATTCCGGGTATTAAACGCCTGGAGGAGCAGGGCAAGCCGATAAATCTGGCAATTTCACTGCACGCAGTCAAAAACGAGCTGCGTACGGCGCTGATGCCTGTCAACAAGGGTTATCCCTTCGTGGATGTGCTGACAGCTGCCGAAAGCTACAGCAAAGCCAGCGGCAGGCAGATAACATATGAATATATTCTGTTGAAGGGAAAAAATGACAGTCCGCAGGACGCGGAGCTTTTGAGCAATTACCTGCGCTATAAGCAGGCATCCGTTAATCTGATACCGGCCAACCCGGTACCGGAGCAGGGCTTTGAGCGCCCGTCCAAAGCGGCAGTAGAACGCTTTTTGCGCATCCTGCAGAAAAACAGGATTAACGCTACCGTTCGTAAGGAGATGGGCAAGGATATTGATGCGGCCTGCGGTCAGCTGCGGGCTAAATTTGCCAAGGAACAGGAGCAAAAATAATGCAGGTAATCAGCAGAACCCATGTGGGCCTGGTCAGAGAGAATAATGAAGATGCGCTGCTGGTGCGTGAGCCCTCTCTTTTTGCCGTTGCCGACGGCATGGGAGGCTATGCGGCAGGAGAAATTGCCAGCAGGTCTACTATTAAAGCCTTTGAGGCTGCAACACATAGCCTGCGCCATGAGCAGAAGGAACAGAATATCCGTAAGGTTATGCTGGAGGCCTTTGACAAGGCTAATACGCACGTTTTTAAAATGGCGGTGAGCAATGAAAGCTATTCCGGCATGGGAACGACGATGACGGCGCTTTATCTGCCGGGGGATGGGCACGGCTACTGCTGCCATGTAGGCGACAGCAGATTGTATCTGTTCCGCAACGACAAGCTGGAGCAGCTGACGCATGACCATACACTGGTAGCGGATTTAAAGGAACAGGGAAAAATTACGGACGAGGAAGCCTTTGTACATCCGCAGCGTAATATTTTGCTGCAAGCCCTGGGTGTCGAGGAAACAGTTAATGCTGATTTCTTCAGCTTCCGTCTGCAGGAGGGTGACAGGCTGCTGCTGTGCAGCGATGGTCTGTCCGACATGCTGCGTGCAGCCGAAATCAGCCGGATTATCGGCTGTGCCGATCCGGAGCAGGCTGCTGACAAACTGCTGGAGCAGAGCCTGGACAACGGCGGACGCGATAATGTGTCTCTGATTCTGATTGATTTAACTACGCAGGGGGAGGAAAGCTGTAATGGATAAAAATGGCAAGACCATCTTGAACGGACGCTATGAGATTATTCGTCCGATTGGCTATGGCGGTATGGCCGAAGTCTTTTTGGCCCACGACCAGCTTTTGGACCGTAATGTAGCCGTGAAAATGCTGCGCGACCAGTTCCTGGGGGACAATGAGCTGCTGGAGCAGTTCCGCAGAGAAGCAAAATCCGCGGCGCGTCTGGTGCATCCGTATATTATCAATATCTATGATGTTGTATCGGAAGGCAGCAATCAGTATATAGTTATGGAATATGTTGACGGTGTTACTCTGAAGGAGTATATGCAGGAGCATAAGCTGAGCCTGAATACTGTGCTGGAAATCGCTGTGCGACTTGCCGATGCACTGCAGCATGCTCACAGCCATAACATTATTCACTGTGACATCAAGCCGCAGAATATTTTAATTGACAAAAATATGAATCCGAAAATCGCTGATTTCGGCATTGCCAAAATGGTCACGAACCAGACGATGGTTTATTCCAAATCGGTGATGGGTTCTGTGCATTATATTTCTCCGGAGCAGGCCTGCGGCGGTAAGATTACTGCCAGCAGCGATGTCTATTCTTTGGGTATAGTGCTCTTCGAAATGCTTACGGGTGAGGTTCCCTACGTCGGCACAACGGCGGTTTCGGTTGCTATGATGCATGTAGAAAAGCCTGTGCCGCAGCTGAAGGACTATATGGAAAATGTTCCCGAGGGCATGCAGGAGATTATTGACAAGGCGTTGGCAAAGCGTTGTGAGGACAGATATGCTAACGCCGGACAGATGCGACGCGATTTGCTGAACCTGAAGATGAAGCTCTTCCCGTTCAGCAGCGAGGACTATCATCAGGAGCTGGGCGCGGTGAAGCCTAACGGCAATGTTGTCGATAACCGTGATGACGGTGCTACGGTAATTATGAAGCCGGTGCGCAGTGAGCTGCCGCCGAAGCAGGTAACTCCGGCTGTAACACAAGAGCCGGAAAAAATTCAGGAAAAGCAGGAAGCAATGCCTTCCGGAAAAACAGGGGATGAAAAACCAGTGGTTAAGAAAAAGCTGAATTATACCAAACTGATAGTAATGATTACTGCTGCTGTAGTAGCAATTTCGCTGGTAGCGCACTTTATCTTCAACCGCAATCTGGCGGAAATTGCAGTGCCTAATGTTACCAATATGACGGTAGTAGAAGCACAGAAGCTGCTGGAGGAAAAGCAGTTTAAGGTAGAGCTGGAGGAAAAATACGGCGATCCTGATAAGTTTAAGCCCGGTACTGTTATGGAGCAGTCCCCGAAGGCCGGCGAAAAACGTAAGCAGGGCAGCCTTATTATCCTGACCATCTGTAAGGGCGCGGAGCTGAAGGCTGTGCCTGATGTTACAGGCATGTCGCTGTCGAAGGCGGAGCAGCAGCTGGCGGATGCAGGCTTTAAGGTCGGTAAGGTGACGCGCAAGCATATGGACGGCGGTAAAATCGGCGCTGTTCTCAGCCAGTCGCCGAAGGGCCTGGACAAGGCTCCCAAAGGAACTGCCATCGATTTGGTAATCAACGAAGGCGACAAGCCGGTTCCGAATATTATCGGCAAATCCATTGACGAAGCTAAGGGCATGCTGGAGCAGGCAGGTCTGAAGCTGGGTGAAATCAAAAAGGTTCAGGATGCCAGCGCCAAGAAGAATATAGTTCTGGCCTGCAACCCGGGTGTAGGCAGTAACCTTAACGACGGCGCGGCAGTAGCAATTACCGTAGCTGCCGGCGGCGATAAGAAGAGCGCCTACGTTGACTTTGTCGTACCGAGCGGTAAACCTGCCAACGTACGCATTGTGCTGACGGATGACAACGGCACGGCAACGCTGTACAGCGGTACACAAAACGGCAGCGTGCGTCTGCGTCAGAAGGTGGAATATGCAGGCAATGCCAAGGTACAGTTCATCTGTGACGGCAAGCTCATTTCCGAAAGGAACCTGTAAACATGGCAGAGCTGCAGGGCAGAGTCCTGAAAAATTATAACGGCTATTATTACCTGAAGGTTGAGGGCGAAAGCGAGCTCTATACCTGTAAGGTAAAGGGGAAAATGAAGAAAAACCGTTTTTCGCTGGCAACAGGCGATATCGCCGGCTTTGAGGTAAGCAGCAGCGAAAAACGCGAGGGGATGATTACCGGCGTGCTGCCGCGTAGAAACTTTCTGCCACGCCCTACGCTGGCTAACCTGGATTTGTTTGTGGCAGCCTTTGCCTGTGCTGCGCCGGATTTCAGCTTTCTGCTGGCAGATAAACTGCTGGCGTTGGCAGAGCTGGCGAAAATTCCTGCAATTTTGGTGCTCAACAAGGAGGATAATGCTCCTGCGGGCCTGATTGAGCAGGTGAAGGCTGTTTATGAGCCTATCGGTTACGAGGTTTATACTCTGTCGGCACAGAACGGCACCGGCGTGGAGGCTCTGCGTGAGCGTCTGCGTGGTAAAATCTGCGCTTTTGGCGGACCTTCGGGCGTAGGCAAATCGTCTACCATCAACGCTATCGACAGCAGCGTTGACCTGCGCACGGGCGAGGTTAGCGAAAAAATCGGCCGTGGCAAGCATACTACACGCTATGCACAGCTGCTGCCGTTTGACGAAGGCTATATTGCGGACACTCCGGGCTTCGGCAATCTGCTGCTGGAGGGCCTGACAGCCGAAATGGTGCTGGCCTCCTTCCGTGAGTTTGCCGATTATGAGGCAGGCTGCAGGTTCTGTCCCTGCACGCATACGCATGAGCCTGTCTGCGGTGTAAAGGATGCTGTGGCTGCAGGAAAGATTTCTGCCAGCCGTTATGAATCATATTTGACAATGTTAGCAGAGGTAAAACTCCTGCAAGAGAAAGAGGGAAGAAAATGATGATTAAAGTTGCTCCATCAATTTTATCTGCCGATTTTGCATATCTGGCGGACGAAATCAAAAAAATTGAAGCTGCCGGTGCCGACTGGGTACACATCGATGTTATGGACGGCCAGTTTGTACCTAACCTGACCTTCGGTGCTCCTGTAGTGAAAAAAAGTCCGTAAGGTAACCGACCTGTTTTTCGACTGCCATCTGATGGTAGAAAATCCGGAAAAATACATTGCCGATTTCAAGGCTGCCGGTGCCGACCAGATTGTTGTGCATGTAGAAACCACCAAGCATCTGCACCGCTGCATCCAGCAGATTAAGGCTGAGGGCATGAAGGCCGGCGTTGCGCTGAATCCCGCTACCAGCCTGGGTACGGTAGAAGAAATTCTGCCTTACGTTGATATGGTACTGCTGATGACCGTTAACCCCGGCTTCGGCGGCCAGAGCTTTATTGAAGGCGTAGTTCCGAAGATTGAGCGCCTGCATGCGATGATTACCGAGCGCGGCCTGAATGTGGATATTCAGGTTGACGGCGGCGTTAATGCCGAAACCTCCAAGCTGGTGAAGGCTGCCGGTGCCAACGTATTGGTAGCAGGCTCCTATGTTTACGGTGCTGAAGATACCGCTGCCGCTATTGCCAGCCTGAAATAGTATTCAGTGATTAGTGAACAGTAAATAGTGTTCGGAAAATAAGAAAAACCGTCCTTTCCTGTTATCTGCAAAATTGCAGACTGGGAAGGACGGTTTTGTTTTGCTTTGGGTGTTATTTTTTTCGCTATCGTTGGCTTTTTGCCAGATATACCATACTGCGAGTGAGCGCCAGGGGCGCCAGGTTTCCGTAAGCGTATTGATTTTGCCGCGTTTGGGAATTTCGCTCAGATTAAGCATTTTTTGCAGCTCTTTCTTGAAGATAAAGTCGGAACTGGGTACAACGTCCGTGCGGCACAGAGCCAGCAGCAGAAACATTTCGATAGTCCATTGGCCGAGGCCGCGGATTTGCATCAGCTGCTTGGTAATCTGGCTGTCGGTCATATCGTCGAACTTATCCATAGTTACGCTGCCGTTGATCACTGCTTCGGCAAAGCTGCGCAGGTAATCTATCTTTTGCTTAACAAGACCGATACTGAGCAGGTCCTCGGCGGAAGCAGCAAGTACTGCCTGCGGCGTAATAGGATTGCCGGTGAGGCCTTCGAGCTTTTTCATCAGCTGTTGGCTGACATCAGGCGGCAGCTGTTGGGCAATAATACCGGTCAGTAATATAGTAAAATAAACCTCTTTAGATTTTGGTTTTAACGGACAGGGCGAATAACGGTCAACTAACGGGGCGAGCTCTGGAACGTTTTCACGCAGATAGCGGTCACCGACGGACCAATCTGGGGTTTGGCACATAAGCATCCTCCTTTTATTTACTTCATTACAATATTATAATACGAAAACGGCGGTTAGACAAACGAAAAAATGCGAAATAATAGCAATAAAAGCAGTTTTCTATGAACGAAGTCGTTTGGATTTGCTTTTTCTTTAAATCATGAAGAAAAATAAAAAACGGCGGCAACGCAGATTAATATTTGCACTTTTTTCTTCAAAGCTGTATAATTAATCTGATTGACAATCTATATTTGTAATTAAAATGTAAGGAGACGATGAAATGTCTGAAGTCAGAGTAAGATTTGCTCCCAGTCCTACTGGGTATTTACATATTGGTGGTGCGCGTACTGCGCTGTTTAACTGGCTGTTTGCCCGCAAAATGGGCGGCAAGCTGATTCTGCGTATCGAGGATACCGATATTGAACGCCTGAAAGAGGATTCCGTAAGCCAAATCCTTACCAGCCTGAAATGGTTGGGCATCAATTGGGATGAAGGCCCGGAGGCCGGCGGCGAATACGGTCCTTACTATCAGTCCGAGCGCTTTGATATTTACAAAAAATATGCTCAGCAGCTGCTGGACGAAGGCAAAGCATACTACTGCTTCTGCACTACCGAGGATCTGGCTGCACAACGTGAAAAACAACGCGCTGCTAAGCAACCGTTCCGCTATGCACGTACCTGCCGTGATATTCCGGCAGAGGAGGCTAAAGCACGCATCGCTGCAGGCGAACCGTATTCCATCCGTATCAAGATTCCTGCCGAAGGCAGTATCACCGTGCATGATCTGATTCATGGCGAAGTTACCTTTAACATGGACCAGTTTGATGATTTCGTAATTGTAAAATCCAACGGTATTCCTACCTATAACTTTGCTGTTTGTGTCGATGACCATCTGATGGGCATGACTCACGTACTGCGCGCTGAGGAGCATCTTTCCAACACTCCGAAGCAGCTGCTGGTTTACGAAGCACTGGGCTGGGAACCGCCTAAGTTCGGTCATATGCCGATGATTCTGGCTATGGATCGTTCCAAGCTGAGTAAACGTCATGGTGCAACCTCTGTTGAAGAATTCCGCAGCCAAGGCTATCTGCCGGAAGCTATCATCAACTATCTGACTCTGCTTGGTTGGGGCCCCGGCGATGAACGTGAAATCTTCACTCTGGAAGAAACCGTTAAGCTGTTTGAGCTGGAGCAGATGAGCAAAAAGGCTGCTATTTATGACACCAAAAAGCTCACCTGGATGAACGGCCAATATCTGTCCGAGCTGCCGTGGAAAAAAATTCTGCCGGATGCTAAGCCCTTCATTCGTTAAAGATGGCCTGGTAACCGAAGAATGGTTCAACGATGCTGCCAACGAAGCATACTTTGAAAAGCTCGTAGACGTTGTACGTGTACGCGTTAAAACTCTGCAGGAGGTTGCCGATGCTTCAACATACTTCTTCAAGGATGTTGAAGAATATGATGAAAAGGGTGTAGCTAAGCACTTCAAGGCAGAAAATATTCCTGTACTGGAGCAGTGCATTGCAGCAATTAAGGCTGATGATGTATATGACCTGGCTTCTACCGAAGCAGCATACAATAAGATTGCTGCCGACAACGGTCTGGCTCTGGGCAAGGTTATCCATCCGACTCGTCTGGCTCTGACTGGACGCACCGTAAGCCCCGGTATGTTTGACGTTATGGTTCTGCTGGGCAAGGAAAGAACTTTGGCACGTCTTGGGAAAAGGCTGTTGAGTTCATTAAAAGTTTATGATTGTAAAATAGCGATTGGCGGCTAGTTTTAGCGCGATTGCTTTAATTAAGCAGGAGGGCTTTTCTTCCTGCTTAATTTTTACCAAGAGATTCAAGGCTTGGAACATTGTTTTTGGAAAGGAGCTGCAGGCTATGAAAATCCTGATGACAACATTATTATGCTTATGCTTATCTCTGCCGGTTCTGGCAGACCAGCAGACTACGGTGCTTACCGAACAGACCTCTGTCGGCAAGGCAACGGCAATGCTGCCCTACATCGACGGCAGTAATTCCGCAGAGCTGGAAAAACAGGCCAACGCTTTGGTACGCGACGCTGCAGCTAAGCTGGTCAAGGAGGTAGGCGGTCAGGGAAGTGTAACCTATAAGGTGATGCTGAACCGTCCTAGCCTGGTAAGCCTGCTGCTAGAGGCAGACAACGGCGGACGCAAGGCGTACACCGGACTGAATCTTGATCTGACAACCGGCAAGGAGTTCGAGGTTACGTATTTCTTTGTAGATAACGATAACGTAAAAAATGCTTTGGGCAATTATGATAACGTGCTTTTCGGCGAAGAGGGCTTGTTTGTGCGCAGCAAGAAAAATGCTGCCTACAGTAGCTTTGTACCCTACAGGGATGTAGTTACCTCCCTGCGCATCGGCGAAGCGGGACGCCTGCTGCAGCTGGCGAAAATTACCGATAAGGCTGCAGGCAAAACACTGCGTCTGCCTGCAAGCGGACTTATGGCGTTGAAGCTGGACAGCAATCCTTCCACCGGCTACGGCTGGCAATTCAGCTGCAGCTCACCGGCAGTAAGCAAGGTAGGCAGCTCGTTTACCATTCCGCGCGCTGATGAGGAAAGAATGGGTGCGCCCGGCGTTGAAATTCTGGTGCTGGCGGTTACTAAGCCCGGTACCTACAATATCCGCATGGATTACAAGACGCTCTTGGGAAAAAATTGAGCCTGCAAAGCTTTAACTTTATCGTTATCGCAGAATAAGCTAGAGGATGTGTTTATGGAAAAAGCATCAGTTTCTGTAAAAATATATAATAGTACCTATGCATTAACGACCTCTGCTTCCGAAGAACAGGTGCTGAAAATAGCAGCAGAGGTAGACAGAAGAATGCAGGAGCTGGCAGAAAGCAAAAAGCTGCTGCAGACAGATAAATAGCATCTGGACGGCGCTCGACCTGGCTGCAGACAGACTGGAGCTGCAGGAAAAATACGCTGCGCTGCAAGCAGGAAATGCAGCAGCAATCTGTGGCGGCGGAGCAGAAAATGCAGGAAAAATGCGCTGCGATGGAGCAGGAGCTGCAGCAAAAGTGCGCAGCAGCGGAGCAGAAAATACAGGAAAAATATGCTGCGCTCGAGCAGGAAATGCAGCAAAGAAATGCTGTGCTGGTAGAAGAGCTGCAAAGCCTGCAGGCCAGATACGACAGACTGCTGGCAGCAGTGCGTGAAAGGTAGATAACATATGGAAAAGAAAACAATAGAACTGCTTGCTCCCGCAGGCAGCTGGGAAGCATTGGAGGCAGCGGTAAACGCCGGCGCCGATGCTGTATATATGGGCGGTAAAGCCTTTGGCGCACGTGCCTATGCCAGCAATTTTGATGAAGAGGAAATGGCTAAGGCGGTGTATTTTGCGCATATGCACCATGTGCGCCTGTATATTACCGTCAATACGTTGGTTGATGACAGCGAGCTGGAGGCTTTATCCGCTTACCTGCTGTTTTTGAATAACGTAGGCGTAGACGGACTTATTGTGCAGGACTTGGGCGTTATACGTCTGGCGCAGAAAATTGTGCCGGAGCTGCCGCTGCATGCCAGCACGCAGATGAGCATTACCAACAGCAGCGGTGTAGACTTTGCTATGGGCGCAGGCATGGAGCGCAGCGTATTGGCGCGCGAGCTGAGCCTGAAGGAAATCGGTGCAGCCTGCAGCCGCGGCAGTGAAATCGAAACCTTTATTCACGGTGCTCTGTGCGTATGCTACAGCGGACAATGCCTGATGAGCAGTCTTATCGGCGGCCGCAGCGGTAACCGCGGACGCTGTGCCCAGCCTTGCCGTTTACCGTATAAGCTGCTCAACGCGAAGGATGAAGATATGCTGCAGGGCAAGGATGCAGGCCAGTATCTGCTGAGCCCGAAGGATATGAATACCTTGAGCATTCTGCCGCAGCTGATTGACGCAGGCGTTGTGTCCTACAAATCGAAGGACGCATGAAGCGCCCGGAATATGTTGCGGTAGTAGTAGATGCTTACCGCCGGGCGATTGACAGCTATCTTGCCGGTGACTATAACGTGCCGGAAGAAGATTTGGCGAATATCGAGCAAATCTTCAATCGTGACTTTACCACCGCTTATTTGGAGCGTCGTCCCGGTCGCACAATGATGAGCGACCGCCGTCCCAACAACCGCGGTGTGCTTATCGGCCGTGTAGCTAAGCTGGATAAAAACCGCAATAAGGCAGTTATCAAGCTGGATAAGGAGCTGCATCTGGGTGACGGACTGGAATTCTGGGTAAGCGTAGGCGGACGTGTAGGCACAACCGTTACGGATATGCTGTGCGGCGGCAATAGCGTGCAGAGCGCGGCCCCTGGCCGGCAGGTAACGATTGACGTGCCTAACGGTGTACGCTTGAATGACCGTGTTTTCCGTACTCTCGACAGCAGACTGATGAGCTATGCGCAGCAGTTCTTCGGACCGGACGCAAAAAAACGTATTCCGGTAGATGCCGTAGTTACTGCACGTCTGGGCGAGCCTATGACCGTTACGCTGACGGATGATGAAGGCAACGTCGGCTACGGCGAAACCGATTTTATCGTAGAGGCAGCACGCAAGCGTGCGCTGGATGAGGCCGGTGTGCGCAAGCAGCTGGACCGCCTCGGTATGACCGAATATTTCCTGAACAGCCTGTGCTTTGAGCATGACGAAAATGTCATGGTGCCGATGAGCGAAATGAACGAAGCACGCCGTATGGCATGCGAGGCACTGGATGCAGCGCGTCTGAATGCCTTCGCACCGGCGCGCACAGCGGTGCACAGCTTCAGCGAGCAATTAGTGCCGCAGGCACATAAGGCCAAGCAGCATGAATCCGTTCTGGTAGTGCATTGCGACAGCGTTGAGAAGGTCAATGCTGCGCTGCAGGCAGGTGCTGAACGCATTCTCTTCGGCGGTGACTGCTTTAACCATCAGCTGCCGTCCGAGGCGGATTATGCCAAGGCTGCCAAGCTGGTGCGCAAGGCAGGCCGTCAGCTGGCCTTTGCTACACCGCGTATCATCAAGGAAGCACAGCTGGCATATTTCGACAAGCTCTTTACCCTGTGGGAGGAGATGCAGCCTGATTTTGTTTATATCAACAACAACGGCTTGTGGCCTTTGGCGAAGAAGCATGCTGCGCTTAATTTGGTAGCAGATATGTCTTTGAACATCTTCAACAGCCAGACACTGCAGTTCTGGCAGGAACAGGGCGCTGCAGGTGCAGTGCTCAGCCCCGAGCTGACCATGGCGCAGGTAGAGCATCTTGTGAGCGTCAGCCCGTTGCCGTTGGAGTGCATGATTCAGGGACGTTTGGAAATGATGGTTTCCGAATACTGTGTAGGCGGCAGCTTCCTGGGTGCGCTGGATAAGGGTGCCTGCAAGTTTAACTGTGCAGAGCCTTTGTTCTTGGGTGACCGCAAGGATGCACGCTTCCCGATTGTTACGGACCAGTTCTGCCGCATGCATATTCTGAATGCGCATGAGCTTTCGATGACTGCCAATGTGCAGCACATGGCGGAAGCAGGCGTAGCGGCGCTGAGAATTGACGGCCGTGATTACGATGCGGCACGTCTGGGCGAACTTGTGGCGCTGTACCGCAAGATTCTCGGCGGTGCGGTGGAGGCACCGGAAAATCTGCCGGGTACTACAAGAGGCCACTATTTCAGAGGCGTAATGTAAAAGCAAATGTCAGCTTGCGAACCTGAATAAATTGAATAAGCCAAGGCCCCTGTCGGAAATCGCCGGCAGGGGCTTTTTGTCGCATGTACAATTTGTTTGGCCAAGCAATTTTATATGCTTAATTATAAAAATCAGAGATAGTTTTCAGGCTATAGCAATCATATGCAACAGAAAAATTTGCCTGCATCTTTCCGTTCCTGCCCAATCTATGATATAATACTAAAGTTATAGAGAAAAAAGGCCTTATGGTCAGAAGATAAAATTTTTAGAGGAAAAGAGGAATGTGAAATGACAAATGGATTTGCAGCCTTAAAGGTTTGTGCCCACACCGTAGAGCAGCTTCAGAAAATGGGCATTAAAAAGCCGATGCCGGTACAGGAGCAGGCTATACCGGCGCTGTTTGCCGGACGTGATGTAATCGCCCGTGCGCAGACAGGCACTGGCAAAACACTGGCGTTCTTAGTGCCGCTGGCAGAAAAAATCGATACTGCCAAAAGCTATGTGCAGGCTTTGGTAATTACGCCTACGCGCGAGCTGGCGCAGCAGATTGCCACCGAAATGAAAAAAATCCTGGGCGAAAGCGATATCAAAGTGCTGGCTGTTACCGGCGGACGCGATTTCGAAACGCAAAAATATAAGCTGGAGGGACGCAGCCATGTGCTGATCGGTACTCCCGGCCGTCTTTTGGACCACATCCGCAAGGGCAACACCGACCTTGGCGGTGTGCGCTATCTGGTACTGGACGAGGTTGACGAAATGCTGCAGCAGGGCTTTATGGATGAAGCGCTGGAGCTGATTGCTATGACCGCGCCGGAGCATCAGACGATGCTTTGCTCCGCAACTCTGTCGGAAGAAGTGCGCAAGCTGGGACGCAAGCTGACGAAAAACTGCGCGCTCATTGATATCAACCCGGATCAGGCTACAGTTGAGAAAATCAAACAGGTTTGCCTGAAAACAACCGATGAATACAAGAATAAGGCTGTGGCAGCGCTCATTGACCGCCTGAACCCGTATCTGATGATTGTTTTCTGCATGAGCAAGGAGCGCACTAAGGAGTTGGGCGACTGGCTGGGCATGCAGGGCTATAACGTTGATGTGCTGCATGGCGAAATGTCTCCTGCAAAGCGCAAAACTGTTATGAAGGCCTTCCGTGATGCTAAGATTCAGATTCTGGTTGCCAGCGACCTGGCTGCCCGCGGTTTGGACGTTGAGGGTGTAACCCATGTTGTAAACTACGATATTCCGCATGATGTCGACTGGTATGTTCACCGCATCGGCCGTACAGGCCGTGCAGGCAATGAGGGCGAAGCAATTACGCTTTATACTGCCGACGAGGTTAAATGGCTGCGTAATATCGAAACCAAGCTGGGTATTTTGATGGAACGCCAAAATCTGGAGGGTGGTGTTGTGGCACGCCGCGTCGCTGTGGCTGCCAAAAAGAAAAAGTCCGCAGGACCTAAGCGCGGACGCAATTCCGTTGTTGATAAGCGCAAGGCTCCCAAAACCGGCAGTAACCGCCGTCAGGGTGCTAAAAAAGGCAAATAAGCCTGCTTAGAATTTTTAATAATAATTATGGATGCTTCTCTTGCTTTACAGAGAGGCATCCATTTTTTCTTATGCCGTAGAAGAATGTAACTTATGAGCCAATGTGCATTTTTTCTCTTTTCAAGTATAGAAAAAATATGGTAAAATATAATGGAATAAGTATGCAATAAAAAAAAGAACAGGAGGGCAGTATATGTTGACAATTCGTGAATATAAGCAGGCAACAACTCTGGAGGAGGCGTGGCAGCTGAACCAGAAGCGCCCTAACCGCTTGCTTGGCGGTATGCTGTGGATGCGCCTGAGCAAGAGCAATGTGCAGACAGCTATTGATTTGTCGGCTTTAGGCCTGGATACAATAGAGGAAACAGAAACGGAATTCCGCATCGGTGCGATGGTGAGCTTGCGCCAACTGGAGCTGCATGAAGGCTTTACCGCCTACAGTGAGGGAGCAAATAAGGAGGCGCTGCGCCATATTGTAGGTGTGCAGTTCCGCAATCTTGCTACCGTCGGCGGCAGTGTGTTCGGACGCTTCGGATTTTCGGATGTGCTGACCTTGCTTTTGGTGATGGACAGCTATGTGGAATTATACAAGGGCGGTATTGTGCCGCTGGCAGATTTTGGTGAATATGCCGTATGACAGAGATATTCTGGTGCGCGTTATTGTTAAAAAGACAGCAGCGCATTACAGCTATAAATCCGTGCGCATCAGCAAAACCGACTTTCCGGTGCTGACCTGCGCGGCGGCGTTGACGCAGGAAGGCGTGCAGGCTGCAGTGGGCGCACGTCCGGCGAAGGCTGCACTGGTGAAGGATGCAGAGCAGCTCGCAACTCTGCCTATGACTGCCGAGAAGGCGCAGGCCTTTGCGGAATATGCTGCAGGCTTACTGCCGACGGAAACCAATCCGCGCGGCAGTGCTGCGTATCGTACACACCTGATTAAGGTGCTGACAGCAAGATGTTTAACAGAACTGGGAGGTAAGGCCTGATGGAGATAACCTTAACCTTAAATGGCAAAAAGCTGACCCGTATGGTGGAGGCTGATACAGTTTTACTCGATTTTCTGCGCAAGGAAGGCTGCTACAGCGTGAAGCGCGGCTGTGACACTACCAACTGTGGTTTGTGCACTGTATTTATGGATAATAAGCCGGTGCTTTCCTGTGCTATCCTAGCAGCGCGTGCCGCAGGCCACAGCATTGTGACTATGGAAGGAATGCAGCAGAAGGCAGCGGAATTCGGTGCCTTTATTGCCGACCAGGGCGCGGAGCAGTGCGGCTTCTGCAACCCCGGCATGATTATGAACGCTATCGCGCTGCTGCGTGAAAACAGCGAGCCTACGGAAGAAGAAATCAAGGAATTTTTGGCAGGCAACCTGTGCCGTTGCTCCGGCTATGAGGGACAGCTGCGCGGAATTCAGAATTTCATCGCCTGGAAAAAAGCTCAGGCGCAGGCATAAGGAGGGGAGCTGCAGATGAAAATAGTTAACCAATCCTACCGCAAAAAGGATGCTATGCAGCTGGTGACAGGCCAGCCTGTCTACACCGATGACCTGGTGCCGAACGACTGCCTGCTTGTCAAGGTGCTGCGTTCTCCGCATGCGAATGCTATTATTGAAAGCATCAACACCGCGATTGCAGCCAAGGTGCCTGACATCGAAGCAATTTATACCTGGGAGGACGTGGACCAGGACGGCGAGCGCTGCACCTATGCAGGCCAGACCTATCCCGAACCGAGTCCTTATGACCGTCTGCTGCTCGACCGTCATGTACGCTTTGTGGGTGACATTGTGGCGATTGTTGCCGGCAAAACGGAAAAGGCTGTCGATAAGGCGCTGTCTTTGATTAAAGTAAAATATCAGCTGCTGGACGCAGTGCTTGACTTCCGTACTGCGCTGGATAACCCTGTGCTCGTGCATCCCGAGGATACCTGGAAGGCTCACTGCCCGGTTGGCGCCGATAATAAGCGCAACCTGTGTGCCCATGAGGTTATCGAGGATGGCGAGGTTGATAAGATTCTGGCGGAATGCGATGTTGTTATCGACCAGACAACTCATACCAAGGCTGTGCAGCAGGATATGATGGAGCCTTTCGTAACCTATTGCTCCATTGATACCTACGGCCGTTTGAATGTCCTTAGCTCTACGCAGATAGTTTTCCACTGCCGCCGCATTATTGCCAACGCGTTGCATATCCCCAAAACTATGGTACGCGTAGTTAAACCGCGTGTAGGTGGCGGCTTCGGCGCTAAGCAGAGCTGTGTCAGCGAAATGTATCCGGCTTTTGTTACCTGGAAAACAAAAAAGCCTAGTAAGATGATTTTCTCGCGTTACGAATGTCATATAGCTTCCAGCCCGCGCCATGAGATGGAGGTGCGCGTGCGTCTGGGCGCTACCAAAGAAGGCAAAATCCGCGCGATTGATTTATATACTCTTTCCAATACCGGTGCTTACGGCGAGCACGGTCCTACGACCGTCGGCCTTTCCGGTCACAAGTCTATTCCTCTGTACCGTACCGAGGCCTTCCGCTTCGGCTTTGACGTAGTTTACACCAACCTGCAGGCTGCAGGCGCATACCGCGGGTACGGTGCTCCTCAGGGCATCTTTGCCGTAGAATCCGCTGTGAACGAGCTGGCAGCACGCCTGAAGATGGACCCGATTAAGCTGCGTGAGATGAATATTACGCGTGAGGGCGATATTATGCCTGCTTATTACGGTGCGCCCAACACAAGCTGCGCGTTGGACCGCTGCCTGGAACAGGTACGCGAGATGAGCGGCTGGGAGCAGAAGTTCCCGCTGCAGCAGCTGCCTGACGGCAAGGTACGCACAATGGGCGTGGCTATTGCGATGCAGGGCAGCTCCATTCCTTACTGCGACGTCGGCGGTGCTACCCTCAAAATTAACGACGAGGGACATTACACACTGCTGATCGGTGCTGCCGATATGGGCACCGGCTGCGATACCGTTCTGGCACAGATGGCAGCAGAGGTTTTGGAATGTGATTACGATAACATTACCGTATTCGGTGCGGATACCGATGCTTCTCCCTATGACTCCGGTTCCTACGCATCAAGTACAACATATATTACAGGTAAGGCCGTAGAAATCTGCGCACAACGTTTGCGTGGTAAGATTTGCCAGCTGGGCGCACGCCTGCTGGAATGCGGCACGGACCAGGTTGTCTTTGACGGACGCGAGGTGCGTGATACTGTCAGCGACAAGGCTGTAAGCCTCTTTGATATCGCCACTGCTTCTATGGTGAATAACGATATCGCTCTGGAAGAAACCGTGGAGCAGAACAGTGTGCTGTCCCCGCCGCCGTTTATGGCCGGTGTGGCCGAAGTAGAAACCGATTTGCTGACAGGCGAGGCACAGGTAGTGAATTTCTACGCATCTGTTGACTGCGGTACTCCGGTTAATCCGCATCTGGCGAAGGTGCAGACCGAAGGCGGCATTCTGCAGGGTATCGGCATGGCGCTGATGGAAAACGTAACCTACAGTCCTAAAGGTCGTATTTACGAAAACTCTTTCATGCAGTACAAGGTTCCCTGCCGTGAGGATATCGGTCATATCTATGTTGACTTTGCCAGCAGCTATGAGGAAAGCGGTCCCTTCGGTGCCAAATCCGTTGGCGAGCTGGTAATCAATACACCTGCTCCGGCGATTGCCGACGCAATTTATCAGGCAACCGGCAAACGCTTTATGACTTTGCCGATTACCCCGGAAAAAATTGCTATGGGCGTTGACGAAGAATAAGATTTTAATAAGCTGAAAACAAATGTGGTT
>ENA-OQCZ01000173-OQCZ01000173.1-human-gut-metagenome-genome-assembly--contig:-NODE-173-length-22284-cov-2.869612_pt1 | contig 22284 bp, 32 predicted proteins | sample MGYA00242505_ERZ504594 | MGnify/ENA primary metagenome ERZ504594 (study PRJEB26092, sample SAMD00036329) | human gut metagenome | host: Homo sapiens | study: EMG produced TPA metagenomics assembly of... | reverse complement strand
ATCCTCGAGAGAAACCAGGAGGCGGACGGGTAAAGCAATGTTTTGCGAAGCGCAAAGCAGGCGGAGATTACACCAAACGCCGGCTTTGCGCAACTGCAATTACAAATTAACGCTCAAGACCCTGGGGTGGCCAGTTCTCAAGCTTCATGCCGAGCGTAAGACCGTGGGCAGCGAGGACTTCCTTGATCTCGTTCAGGGACTTGCGGCCCAGATTCGGGGTCTTCAGGAGTTCGTTCTCGGTGCGCTGGATCAGATCGCCGATGTAGGAGATGCTCTCGGCCTTCAGGCAGTTCGCGGAGCGAACCGTGAGTTCGAGGTCATCAATCGGACGCATAAGAACCGGATCAAGCGGCGGCGGATTGTTGACGGAGCTTTCTTCCTCGGGTTCAGCCTTGTCAGCAGCAGCGGTCTTGATGGAGCCGAAGATCGACAGCTGATCCTGGAGGATGCGGACGGATTCGCGGAGAGCTTCTTCCGGCGTGATAACGCCGTTCGTCACGATCTCGAGCGCGAGCTTATCAAGGTCAGTTCTCTGACCGACACGGGCCGGGCTCACCTGATAGGCGACACGGACGATCGGGCTGAAGGAAGCATCCATCAGGAGATGACCAATCTGCTGACGGGAATGATCGTCAGCGAAAGCACGCACGTTGCCCGGCTGATAGCCGCGGCCCTTCTCAACCTTCACCTTCAGCTCAAGACGGCCGCCAGTGAGGTGAGCGATCACATGATCGGGATTCAGCACCACGACGTCATGGGGCAGGTCGAAGTCGGCCGCCGTCACAACGGTATTGCCCTTCTTGCGGAGAACCAGAGAAACTTCCTCACGGCCTTCAAGCTTGAAGATCACGCCCTTCAGATTGAGGAGGACGTCGACGGCATCTTCCATCACGCCTTCAATCTGGGAGTATTCGTGCACGATACCCGTGATCTCAGCCTCGGTCGGGGCATAGCCCACCATGGAGGCGAGGAGAATGCGGCGGAGCGCATTGCCCAGGGTGTGACCATAGCCGCGCTCGAACGGTTCGAGCGTGATCACGGCACGGTTCGGATTCTTCTCATCAAGCGCGACATCAATGTTGTTCGGCTTGAGCAGTTCTGCATTAAACATAAATCGACGTTCCTATTCAATACCCTCGGCTCGTTACACCGATAAGGCTGATGGAGGTCAGGGGCTTAAAAGTAAAGAAACGCGGACAGTGCCCCAAAAGGACTATCCGCGCTTTTCCTGCACTTGACGGACCGGATCGCACTACGATCCGGACCATCAGGGGCCTGATTAACGAGAGTACAGTTCGACGACGAGCTGTTCGTTCACATCAGGAGCGAACTCCTGACGTTCAGGCAGGTTCTTGAAGGTGCCTTCAAACTTCTTGGCATCGACAGCAACCCAGCTGGGCATGGTGCCGGCGGCGAGTTCAAGAGCCTCAGCGATACGGGCCTGCTTACGGGCCTTTTCGCGGATGGAGACAACATCCCCGGGCTTAACCGAGGCGGAAGGAATATTCACGCGATTGCCATTGACAGCGATCGCGCCGTGGCTCACGAGCTGACGAGCTTCTGCACGGGTGGATGCAAAGCCCATACGGTAAACCACGTTGTCAAGACGGCTCTCGAGGAGCAGCAGCAGGTTGGTACCGGTGTTGCCGCGCATCGCTTCGGCGTTCTTGAAATAACGGCGGAACTGACGCTCGAGCAGACCGTAAATACGCTTGACCTTCTGCTTTTCGCGAAGCTGGTTGCCGTAGTCCGACATACGAGTGCCGGAAACTTTGCCGTGCTGGCCCGGCTTAGTATTAGCATCCTTCACTTTGTCTTCGAAGGGACGGCGGGCGCTCTTAAGGTTAAGATCGCCCCCTTCGCGACGCGAAAGCTTGAGCTTGGGACCGAGATAACGTGCCATTTAAAATTAGCCTCTCTTATCCTGCGGATAAAACCGCATTCAGTCTTTTCTCCCGGTTGTGGAGAAAGGACACGGAAAAATTAAAAGAAATTAAACGCGACGGCGCTTCGACGGACGAACGCCATTGTGCGGAACCGGGGTCACATCCTGGATGGAGGTAACGCGGATGCCGAGGGCATTCAGAGCGCGGATGCTGCTTTCACGTCCCGGGCCGGGCCCGAAAACCTGAACGTCAACGTTCTTAAGACCATATTCAAGAGCCGTACGGCCAGCCTTTTCGCTAGCAACCTGAGCAGCGAAAGACGTGGACTTACGGGAGCCCTTGAAACCCTGAGCGCCGGAGGAGGACGCCGCAATGACGTTGCCCTGGCGATCAGTGATCGTGATGATAGTGTTATTGAAGGACGCGTGGACGTGAGCGACGCCTTCCGTCACAACCTTGCGAACCTTCTTACGACCGCGAGCCGAAGCCGCGGAATTTTTATTAGTGTTGCCAGCCATGCTAATCCTCTAAATTACTTCTTAAGCGTGACACCAACCTTGCGCGGGCCCTTGCGGGTACGGGCATTGGTGCGGGTACGCTGACCACGGCAGGGCAGACCGCGACGATGCCGCATGCCACGATAAGTACCGAGGTCGATCAGACGCTTGATCGAAAGCTGAATTTCACGACGGAGGTCACCCTCGACGACGAACTTCGAGACCGCATCACGGATCTTTTCGAGTTCTTCATCATTGAGGTCCTTGACCAACTTGGACTGCGGGATTCCGCAAGCATCACAGATGTCGCGAGCACGGGTGAGACCGATACCATAGATGGCGGTCAGACCGATCACGGCATGCTGATTCGGCGGAATATTAATACCGGCGATACGAGCCATTTTTTACTTTACCTCTTTAGCCTTGACGCTGCTTGTGACGCGGGTCGCTGCAGATCACGCGCACAACACCCTTGCGCTTAACGATCTTGCAGTTACGGCACATGCGTTTAACCGAAGCTGCTACCTTCATTTTCATCTCCATCCATACCCTCACGGGCATGGGATCTGATGCATTCTGACAGAAACGAGAGAGCATAAACCATTTTTCGGTTTTGCACAAGCTGAAAATTGGATGTAGTGCATCCTTTTCAACTCTTTAGGTGCAATTCCTACTGGATGGGTGCTCCCCGTTTCGCCAGATCAGCGGTTTGCAGAAACCGCCTGCATCCTTTATTACGCCGGGATCACATCCCCCGGCCAAAACCTTGGAAGTTAGTCTTCCTCAGCAAACTTTCATACTGGTGGGACATCAGATAGGCCTGAACCTGGCTCATAAAGTCCATCGCAACCACCACAACGATCAGCAGGGAAGTGCCGCCGAAGTAGAAAGGCACATTGAACTTCAGATTGAGGAACTCAGGAACCAAGCAGACGAACACCAGGTAAATTGCACCACTCAGGGTCAGACGCTGAAGCACACGATCAATGTACTTGGCGGTCTGGTCGCCAGGACGAATGCCGGGGATGAACGCCCCACCCTTCTTCAGGTTATCTGCCGTTTCTTTCGGATTGAAAACAAGAGCCGTATAGAAATAAGCAAAGAACACGATCAGCGTTGCGTAAAGCAGCGTGTAGATCGGCTGTCCCGGAGCGAGAGACGCAGCCAGGTCACGGAGCCAGCGATTGGAATCACTGGCCGTCATCCAGCCCGCGACCGTAGCCGGGAACAGAATCAGGGAGGAAGCGAAAATCGGCGGAATCACGTTCGCCATATTGATCTTGAGAGGCAGGTACGTAGACTGGCCTCCCATGATCCGACGGCCAACCTGCCGACGCGCGTAACTCACCGTAATACGGCGCTGTCCGCGTTCCATAAACACCACGAAGGCGGTCACAGCCAGCACGACAGCGATCACGAAGATCGCCGCGAGCGGGTTGATAGCGCCGGTACTCACCAGCTGCATCAGGCCGGTAACTGCGTTGGGAAGACCCGCCACAATACCTGCGAAGATGATGATGGAGATACCGTTGCCAAGACCGCGTTCCGTAATCTGCTCACCAAGCCACATCAGGAACATGGTTCCCGTGACGAGGGAAACGACGCAGGTGAACTGGAACACGAAACCCGGATTGATTACCAGGCCAGGCTGGGTCTGAAGGGCCGCGGAAATACCGAAAGCCTGGAACAGACCCAGGAAGAGCGTCGTGTAACGCGTGTACTGAGTGATCTTTCTTCGTCCGGACTCTCCCTCTTTGCGGAGAGCTTCGAGCGAGGGCATCACGTAGGACAGCATCTGCAGAATAATGGCTGCAGAAATGTACGGCATGATACCCAGCGCGAAAAGCGAGAACCGCGAGAGAGCGCCACCGGAGAACATGTTGAACAGCCCGAGAATGCCGCCCTGCTGCTGATTGAACAGCTGCTGGAGCATATCAGGATCAATTCCCGGAACCGGTATATGAGCACCGATCCGGTATACGACGAGCGCAAGCGCGAGGAACACGAGACGCTGTTTCAGGTCCGTGTACTTCCCCTTGCTCTGCTCCTTAGTTTTACGGCTGTACGCCACGTTCTGCCCCTAGTGAAGAAATTACTCTGCGATCACCGTGCCGCCGGCAGCCTCGATGGCAGCCTTGGCACCCTTCGTCACCTTGAGGCCACGGATCGTAACCTTGCGGGTGATGGCACCGGACAGGATCACGCGGGCTTCAGCGGTAAGCGGAGACACGACGTTCGCGTTCTTCAGAACGAGCAGATCAATCTCTTCAACAGGCAGGGCTTCGAGGTCGCTCAGGCGGACTTCTTCCACGAACCGATGGGTCAGGGAAGTGAAGCCACGCTTCGGCAGACGACGATACAGCGGCATCTGGCCGCCTTCAAAACCAACCTTGTGGAAGCCGCCAGCACGGGACTTCTGACCTTTGTGACCACGGGTCGCGGTCTTGCCCATGCCGGAACCAACGCCACGACCGACACGGCGGATCGAAGCCTTGGAGCCTTCAGCGGGCTTAATGGTATTCAAATGCATTTTTTATCCTCGGATCATTCAGCACGGACAAGGTACGAAACCTTGTTGATCATGCCACGGACCGCGGGCGTGTCTTCCAGCTCGCGAGTCTGACGGATCTTCTTGAGTCCCAGGCCCAGCACCGTAGCGCGGTGATCGGCCTTGCAGCCGATCGGGCTGCGGACCAGGGTAACCTTTACAGTCTTCTTGTCAGCCATTTCCAATATCTCCTGAATTAGCCAACAATCTCTTCGACCGTCTTGCCGCGCTTGGCAGCAATTTCAGCCGGAGACCGCATGTTGTTCAGAGCATCAAAGGTCGCACGAACCATGTTGTAGGGATTCGAGGAACCGTAGCACTTGGCGTACACGTCGGTGATACCGATCGCGTCGCAGACAGCACGCATCGGGCCGCCGGCGATGATACCGGTACCTTCAGGGGCCGGGCGGAGCATCACGCGGGAAGCGCCGTGATGGCCTTCGACGGTGTGGAAGACGGTCCCGTGGTTAAGCGGGAACTTCTTCATGTCGTGACGGGCACGATCCATGGCCTTCTGAACGGCAGCGGGGACTTCACGGGACTTGCCCTTGCCCATGCCAACACGGCCTTCGCCATCACCCACAACCGTGAGAGCGGCGAACGCCAGGATACGGCCGCCCTTGACGACCTTGGTGACGCGGTTGACCGCAATCATCTTCTCGCGGAAGCCGTCATCAGCAGCAGCCGCATTCTTACCTTGAAACTTAGCCATTGTGCTCAGTCCTTAGAACTTGAGACCGGCTTCGCGCGCGGCCTCGGCCAGCGCAGCAACGCGGCCGTGATAACGGTATCCGGAACGGTCGAAGCGCAGGATTCAATGCAGCCGCCTTCGCCTTTTCAGCGATGCGGGTGCCAATGATCTTGGCTGCATTCACGTTGCCGCCGTTGCTCTTAGCAGCAGCCAGCTGGTCGCGAACTTCACGCTCAACCGTGGAGGCAGAAACGAGCACGCGGCCGCCGTCGGCGCTGATGATGCTCGCGTAGATGTGCAGGTTGGTACGATGGATCGGAAAGACGATTCACCTTCTGCAGCTTGATGCGGGCACGCGTAGCACGCGCGCGACGCTGACGGCTTTTCTCTTTGTTAATCATATCCGTCTCGCTTATTTCTTCTTAGTTTCTTTCAGGATCACAACTTCGTTCTCGTACCGAATGCCCTTGCCCTTATAGGGTTCCGGCTTGCGGTAGCTGCGAATGACAGCTGCAGTCTGGCCAACTTTCTGCTTATCGGCACCAAACAGCACGATGGAGGTCGGCGTCGGGGTCTTCACAGTCACGCCTTCGGGCATTTCATGCACGACGGGGTGGGAGAAGCCGAGAGAAAGGTTAAGCTTCTGACCCTGAGCCTGGGCACGATAGCCCACGCCAACGAGCGTCAGAGTCTTGGTAAAGCCAACAGAAACACCGGTGTTCATCGAGCGGACGAGAGCCGTCATCGTGCCGGAGTTCTGGTTCGATTCACGGGACTCATCCTTCGCAGAGAAGTGAAGGGTGTTGCCGTCCTGCTTGATTTCAACAAGCGGGAGGATGTGAGTCGAAACTTCGCCGACCTTACCCTTGAGGGTAATGCCATCGGCAGTAATCTTGCAGTCGACACCGGAAGCAAGGACGACCGGAATTCTTGCAATTCGCGACATTCTTTATCTCCCGATTAAGCGACGTAGCACAGGACTTCACCACCCACGCCAGCAGCGCGAGCAGCACGGTCAGTCATAACACCCTTCGGGGTGGAGACGATCGCAACACCAAGGCCGTTCATGACCTGGGGGATGTCCTGATGGTTCTTGTAAATACGGAGGCCAGGGCGAGAGACGCGCTCAATGCGCTCAATCACCGGGCGACCGGCATAGTACATTCAGGCCAATGTGCAGTTCAGCCTTGCCGTCGTTAGCGACAACAGAAAAACCGTCGATATAGCCTTCGTCTTTCAAAACCTGGGCAATAGCCACCTTCAGCTTGGAGGAGGGCATCGCCACTTCCGTCTTGTCGACAATCTGACCATTGCGAATGCGGGTCAGCATATCGGCGATCGGATCACTCATGCTCATTGCGTATCTCCTCGCTTACCAGCTAGCCTTGATCAGGCCGGGAATGTCACCGCGCATAGCGGCATCACGAATCATGGAACGGGAAAGTCCGAACTTGCGGAAGTTTCCACGCGGACGGCCCGTCAGGGTGCAGCGGTTGCGCAGGCGAACCGGGGAGGTATCGCGGGGCAGAGCCTGCAGCTGGGCACGTGCTTCCATGCGCTCTTCCATAGAGCGGGTAGCGTCATTGATAATCGCCTTGAGGGCGGCACGCTTGGCAGCGAACTTAGCGACAGTTGCTTCACGCTTCTTTTCGCGATTAATAAGTGCGAGTTTAGCCATTTGTTACCTGCCTCAATTGCGGAACGGGAAGTTGAACCCGGCGAGCAGAGCCTTGGACTCTTCGTCGGTCTTCGCCGTAGTAGTAATACTGATGTTCATACCGCGGACAGCATCGATCTTGTCGTACTCGATTTCCGGGAAGATGATCTGTTCACGGAGACCGATGTTGTAGTTGCCGCGGCCGTCAAAAGCACGGCCGGAAACGCCACGGAAGTCACGAACGCGCGGGAAGGCGATCGTCACGAGGCGGTCCAGGAAGTCATACATACGCTCGCCGCGCAGCGTGACCATGCAGCCGATCGGCATGCCTTCGCGGATCTTGAAGTTCGCGATGGCCTTGCGGGTGTACGTGATAACCGGCTTCTGGCCAGCGATCTTGGTCATATCGCCAACGGCGTTGTCGACGACCTTCTTATCATTCACCGCTTCGCCAACACCCATGTTCAGGGTGATCTTGGTGATGCGGGGCACTTCCATAATGGACTTGTAGCCGAACTTCTTGGTCAGTTCGGGAACAATCTTTTCGGAGTACAGAGTATGAAAACGAGACATCTTGACTCCTTACGCCTTGGCGCCGACGACAGAACCGTCCTTGAACACACGGACTTTCTTGCCATCAACGATCTTAAAGGACACGCGTTCACCCTTCTTGGAAGCCGGGTTGAACAGCATGACATTGCTCTGGTCGATCGGCATGGTCTTGTCAACAATGCCGCCAGGCTGATTGATCATCGGGTTCGGGCGGACAGCCTTCTTAACGACGTTCACGCCTTCAACGAGGATGTGACGTTCATCAACACGGGCAGTTACCGTGCCCTTGGTGCCCTTGTACTTACCAGTGGTAACGATGACTTCGTCACCTTTACGGATACGCTGCATCGTTACGCTCCTTAGATCACTTCAGGAGCAAGCGACACGATCTTCATGAACTTCTCGGTACGCAGTTCGCGCGTGACCGGTCCGAAGATACGGGTGCCGATAGGCTCCTTCTTATTGTCAAGCAGAACGGCCGCATTCTTATCGAAGCGAATGCAGGAGCCGTCCGGACGGCGGATGGCGGCGGCGGTGCGAACTACGACTGCGTCATAGACTTCGCCCTTCTTGACACGGCCGCGGGGGGCAGCGTCCTTAACCGTCACTTTGATAATGTCACCAACGGTGGCATAGCGACGCTTTGAGCCGCCAAGCACCTTGATACACATTACTGAACGAGCGCCGGTGTTGTCGGCGACGTCCAGATTGGTTTGCATCTGAATCATGGCTACAAATACCCAACTTATGCCGCAAAATGCGGACAGTATTGGTCCCGTACGGGAGAAAGCTGGAACAGTTCAATGTAGGAAACATCGGCCATCCCAACTGTGAGCTGACTTTTCAAAAAGCATTCTTGAAAAGTAGAGTCTAGGATTATGCCCTAAATTTTCAATGTTTGCAACTCGAGGCCGCCAGTTTCATCGGGACCGATTTGATAACAGGGTCAACCAGTTAGGAAGACGACTGCTACCTCGGTTTCTGCAGTCTTTCACAGCCTTTTGGGAGGCTTCAGAGAATAGAAAACTCTCTCAGACTGATTTCGGGACTGCAAGAATCGAGCAGTATAGTTGATCTTCCCAAGTGTTGCAACGAGGAAAGCGTACTTTTTTGAGCTGAAAGGAATTTTCAGCTTCTCTTTCCTCCTTTCCTGGGACTCTCCAGGCAAATTAAAAGCGCCGGCAGAATTTCTTCTGACCGGCGCTTCCAGATTCAATATCTGCCGAGGCAGGTATTAGATCTTAACAGCCTTGTGCACGATGCGGACGAGGTTCCAGTGAACCGTCTTGGAAATCGGGCGGGTAGCCGCGATTTCAACCGTATCGCCTTCCGCTGCGGAGTTGGCTTCGTCATGCACGTGGACCTTGTTGGTCTTCGTGACATACTTGCCATACAGCGGATGCTTGACGCGACGCTCAACCAGGACGGTGATCGTCTTGTCCATCTTGTCGCTCACCACCACGCCCGTGAGGGTGTGGCCGAGAGTCTTTTCAACTTTTTCTTCGGTCATTATTTAGCCACCTTCTGAGCGAGAATCGTCTTGATACGCGCGATTTCGTGACGCGTATTGCGAATCTGGTTGGTGTTATGAAGCTGCTGCGTGGCCTTCTGCAGGCGGAGCTTGAAAAGGGCTTCGCCCTGTTCGTTCAGCTCTTTCTTAAGTCCAGCTACGTCGAGCTCTTTCAGTTCTTTAACGTCCATTGCCGTCTCTCCTTACATGCCGATCTGGCGAACAACGAACGTGGTCTTCACCGGCAGCTTGGCAGCAGCCAGGGCAAAGGCTTCACGAGCCACGGACTCATCCACGCCGTCCATTTCATAGAGCACACGACCCGGCTGAATCTGGGCGACCCAGTATTCAGGATTGCCCTTACCGTTGCCCATACGAACTTCAGCGGGCTTGGTGGAAATGGGCTTGTCCGGGAAGATGCGGATCCATACACGACCACCACGCTTAATGTGGCGGGTAATCGCACGACGGGCCGCCTCAATCTGACGGGCCGTGATGCGACCGCGTTCGAGCGCCTTCAGGCCGAAGTCGCCGAATGCAACATTCGCGCCGCGCGTGGCCAGGCCGGGATTACGGCCCTTCTGGTCCTTGCGGTACTTAGTGCGGTTGGGTTGCAGCATTGCTTATTCTCCGTCTTTGGCCGGAGCCGCAGCTTCAGCCTCATTGTTACGACGCGCAGAGCCGCGGCGAGCACCCGTACGGGCCGGACGATCGCCGTTGTTGCGACGGCCACGACGACCTTCGCGTTCAGGAGCCGGTTCCATCGCGGCATCGACACCAAAATCGTCACCCTTGTAGATCCAAACCTTGACACCCACCACACCGTAGGTGGTGTGGGCTTCGGCGAAGCCGTAGTCAATGTTGGCACGAAGGGTCTGAAGCGGCACACGGCCTTCGCGGTACCATTCGGTACGGGCGATTTCAGCGCCATTCAGACGACCAGAGGACATGATCTTGATGCCCTTGGCACCGAGACGCATCGCGTTCTGCATAGCGCGCTTCATGGCGCGGCGGAACATAATGCGCTTCTCGAGCTGCTGGGTGATGGACTCAGCGACGAGCTTGGCGCACAGATCAGGACGGCGGATTTCTTCGATGTCGACGTGAACAGGCACGCCCATCATCTTCTGAACTTCAGCCTTCAGGACCTCAATATCAGCACCCTGCTTGCCGATCACAATGCCCGGACGGGCCGTGTAGATCGTGATGCGGGCGTTGTTAGCCGGACGCTCGATGAGGATACGGCCAACAGAGGCGTTCTTCAGCTTCTTTTCCAGGAAGCTGCGAACCTTCAGATCTTCACCCAGCGTGCGGGAGAAGTTGCGGCCAACCGCATACCAGCGAGACGTCCAGTTGCGCGTCACCGGAAGACGGAAGCCGTTGGGATTAATTTTCTGACCCATAATTCACCTTTACTTAGCTTTCGCGTCACTGACCGTCACGAAGACGTGAGCGGTCTGCTTGCCGATACGGCAACCGCGGCCCTTGGCGCGCGCCTGGAAACGACGCAGCGTCGAAGCCTTCTCGACGTAAATCTTGGAGACATACAGCTCATCGATGTCGGCACCAAAATTGTGCTCGGCGTTGGCAATGGCAGATTCCAGAGCCTTCTTGATGATGACTGCAGCTTTCTTCTGGGTGAAGTTCAGGATGTTCAGAGCCTTATCCACGGGCTTCCCGCGGACGAGGTCTGCAACCAGACGGCCACGCTGGGCCGACAGGCGCACACCGCGAACAATAGCAGTAGTTTCCATCATTTCCCCTTACTTCTTATCTGCAGCGGCAGTGTGACCATGGAAGGTACGAGTCATAGCAAATTCGCCCAGCTTATGACCAACCATGTTCTCATTGATGTACACCGGAACGTGCTGACGGCCGTTGTGAACGGCGATCGTCAGACCAATCATTTCCGGAACGATGGTAGAACGACGGGACCAAGTCTTGAGCGGGCGCTTATCGCGGCTCTCCTGGGCCTTGGTAACCTTTTTCATCAGGGAAGCGTCTACAAACGGTCCCTTTTTCAGCGAACGAGACATTTACGCCCCCTTATTTCCGATAACGACGCTGGACAATCATGTTGTCCGTGCGCTTGTTGTTACGAGTGCGATAGCCACGGGTAAGCTGACCCCAAGGAGTCACAGGCGCGCGACCGGTACCGGTCTTGCCTTCACCACCGCCGTGCGGATGGTCGACCGGGTTCATCGCAACACCGCGGACCGTCGGGCGGATACCACGCCAACGCTTCGCACCGGCCTTGCCGAGTTCACGCAGGTTGTGGTCGTCGTTGGAAACCGTGCCGATCGTCGCGCGGCATTCAATGCCGATGCGGCGGACTTCACCGGAACGCAGACGCACCTGAGCGTACTCGCCTTCACGGGCGATCAGCTGAGCGTAGGAACCAGCAGCACGAGCAAGCTGAGCACCCTTACCCGGGAAGAGTTCGACGCAGCAAATCGTCGTACCAACCGGAATATTGCGGAGCGGCAGGCAGTTGCCAACCTTGATCTCAGCTTCAGAACCGTTCACCAGCTTGTCGCCAGCCTTCAGGCCCTTCGGGGCGATGATGTAGCGGCGTTCGCCGTCAGCGAACAGCACGAGAGCGATATGAGCGGTACGGTTCGGATCGTATTCGAGACGCTCGACACGGGCGGGAATGCCGTCCTTGTTACGAACGAAGTCGACGATACGATAAGCACGCTTGTGGCCGCCACCCTTATGACGAGTGGTGATGTGACCGTAGTTGTCACGGCCGTCAATGCGGTTCTTCTTTTCGGTCAGAGCAGCGAACGGCTTGCCCTTATGGAGTTCCGGGTGAACGACCTTGACCATGTGGCGACGTCCAGCGGACGTCGGCTTCATGCTGACGAGAGCCATTACTTCACCTCCTGCGCGAAGTTAATGTCCTGACCAGGCTTGAGGCACACATAAGCCTTGCGGACGTCGGAACGACGGCCCTCAAAGCGGCCAAAGCGCTTCTGCTTGCCCTTCAGGTTGATGACCTGGACGGATTCGACCTGCACCTTGAACAGCAGTTCGACGGCGTCCTTCACTTCCTTCTTGGTCGCGTCTTTCACGACGCGGAAGGCGATCTGGTTATTCTTGTCGGCGAGCATCGTGCTCTTTTCAGAGACGATCGGGCCAACCAGCACCCTGTTAAGACGTTCCTGGCTCATCCCAGCATCTCCTCGAGCTTAGCGACCGCAGCCTTCTCAACCACAACCTTCTTGTAGTGAATCAGGGACAGCGGATCAGCGTAACGCGGCGTGACGACAGAAACGTTCTTCAGATTGCGGGAAGCAAGGTAAAGATTGTCGCTGACATCGTTGGCAATAAACAGTGCAGAATCGGCAACACCCAGAGCCTTGGCCTTGGCAGCAAACGCCTTGGTCTTCGGGGTATCCACATCGAGAGAATCAACCACGACGAGGCGGCCGTCAGCAACGAGCTTCGACAGAATCGAGGCGATCGCGGCGCGGTACATCTTCTTGTTGATCTTCTGGCTGAAGTTTTCTTCAGGCAGATTCGGGAAAGCACGGCCACCCTTACGCCACAGCGGAGAAGAGGTCATACCAGCGCGAGCGCGGCCGGTGCCCTTCTGCTTGAACGGCTTCTTGGTGGAATGATGCACGTCAGCACGAGTCAGCTGAGCGCGGGTGCCCTGGCGGGCATTGGCCATGTAAGCAACGACGAGCTGATGAATCAGGGCTTCGTTGTACTCACGACCAAACACGGCATCAGAAGCCGCAACCTTCGCGGTTTCCTGGCCCTGTTCATTAATAACATTCAGTTCCATTGGGTCGCTCCTTAAGCCTTGACAGCGGGACGAACAATGACCTGGCCATTCTTGACACCAGGCACTGCGCCGCGGACGAGAAGCAGGCCACGGGCGGCATCAACGCGGGCCACAACCAGATTCTGGGTGGTGCGCTGCACATCGCCGAGATGACCAGCCATACGCTTGCCGGGGAACACGCGGCCCGGGTCCTGACGGTTACCGGTAGAACCGGGAGAGTTCGTCGTGACCGAGTTACCGTGCGTGGCACGACCGGAACTGAAGTGGTGACGCTTGATGACGCCGGCGAAGCCCTTACCAATCGTGTGAGCGGTCACATCGACCTTTTCACCGACCGTGAAGATCTCGACGCTCAGAGTCTGGCCAGCCTTGAATTCGGCGACCTTATCAGCATCAACGTGAAATTCTTTAAGAGAAGAACCGGCTTCAACGCCGGCTTTGGCGAACTGGCCCGCAAGAGCCTTCGTCACGCGGCTGGGACGGCGGGTACCAAACGCGACCTGGATCGCGTTGTAACCATCGGTAGCTTCCGTCTTAACAGCTGTGACTCGGTTGTTCGACACATCGAGCACCGTCACGGGAACGGAAACACCTTCCTCCGTGAAAATGCGCGTCATGCCGACCTTGCGACCAACAAGGCCAAGCTTATCACTCATTATTTTCTCCACCCCGGCTACGATTGGCCGGGACCGTTACTAAAAAACACCACCAATAGAGCCTTGGCGGCAAAAAAGAGGTGCGATTTTAACCCGATACAGAATTTCCTGCAACCGGGTTGGTTCAAAGCTGATTACTCAACCTTGATCTTGACATCCACGCCCGCGGGAAGATCAAGCTTCATCAGGGCATCAACGGTCTTATCCGTCGGATCAATGATGTCCATCAGACGCTGGTGCGTACGGATCTCGAACTGATCACGGCTCGTCTTGTTGACGTGCGGCGAACGGAGAATATCGAAACGCTGGAAGCGGGTGGGAAGGGGAACCGGGCCGCGAACGACGGCGCCAGTACGTTTGGCGGTATCAACGATTTCCTGAGCGGACTGGTCGATAAGTTTGTAATCGTAGGCCTTCAGGCGAATACGGATGCGCTGGGACTGCATTTTCTAGTATATCCTGCAAAAAAGAACATAAAAAGAACAACAGGATCGGGAGTATATCCCGATCCTGTGCATCATGTCAACTGATTTAGATCAGCTAACTGATTCTTTCGTAAAAGTATTACTCGATGATCTTGGCAACGACGCCAGCACCCACCGTGTGACCACCTTCACGAATAGCGAAGCGCAGACCTTCTTCCATAGCGATCGGAGCGATCAGCGTCACGGTCATCGTGGTGTTGTCGCCCGGCATCACCATTTCGGTGCCCTCTTCGAGCTCGATCGTGCCGGTCACGTCCGTCGTACGGAAGTAGAACTGCGGACGATAGCCCTTGAAGAACGGGGTATGACGGCCGCCTTCTTCCTTCTTCAGAACGTACACCTGAGCAGCGAACTTGGTGTGCGGGGTGATCGTGCCGGGCTTGGCCACAACCTGGCCGCGCTCGACGTCTTCACGCTTCGTACCACGCAGCAGGCAGCCGATGTTGTCGCCAGCCTCGCCTTCGTCGAGGAGCTTGCGGAACATTTCAACGCCCGTGCAGGTCGTCTTCTGGGTCGGCTTGATACCGACGATTTCGATTTCATCGCCGACGTGGATGATGCCGCGTTCCACACGGCCGGTCACCACGGTGCCGCGGCCAGAGATGGAGAACACGTCTTCGATCGGCATCAGGAACGGCTTGTCGAGTTCACGGACGGGTTCCGGGAAGTAGGAATCCATCGTCTCGGCCAGCTTGAGGACGGACGGAACGCCGTACTCGGACTGATCGCCTTCGAGGGCGAGCTTGGCGGAACCACGGATGACGGGAATGTCATCGCCCGGGAACTTGTACTCGGACAGCAGTTCACGAACTTCCATCTCAACGAGCTCGAGCAGTTCGGGATCGTCGACCAGGTCGCACTTGTTCAGGTAAACGATGATGTTCGGCACGCCGACCTGACGGGCGAGCAGGATGTGCTCACGGGTCTGGGGCATCGGGCCGTCGGAAGCAGCCACCACCAGGATGGCGCCGTCCATCTGAGCGGCGCCGGTGATCATGTTCTTCACGAAGTCGGCGTGGCCCGGGCAGTCGACGTGAGCGTAGTGACGCTTTTCGGTCTCGTACTCAACGTGAGCGGAGTTAATCGTAATACCACGGGCCTTTTCTTCAGGAGCCGCATCAATCTGATCGTAGGCGAGAGCCGCGCCGCCGAACTTCTGGGCGAGGACGGTCGTCAGAGCAGCCGTCAGGGTGGTCTTGCCATGGTCAACGTGACCAATCGTGCCCACGTTCACGTGGGGCTTGCTACGTACATACTTCTCTTTTTCTGCCATTTTCTATCCTTGTTGGATTCGCGAAACTGATTGTTTATTTTATCAGTTACGCAAGGTTACTTAGCTTTTTCAGCAATCACAGCTTCAGCCACGTTACGCGGGGTTTCCTCGTAGTGGTCAAATTCCATGACGTAGGTCGCACGGCCCTTCGTGAGAGAACGCAGACGGGTCGCGTAGCCGAACATTTCAGCCAGCGGAACCATCGCGCGGATGGCCTTGCCGCCGCCCTGCTGATCATCCATGCCGTCGATCTTGCCGCGGCGGGAAGAAAGGTCACCGACGACGTCGCCCATGTACTCTTCAGGCGTTTCGACTTCAACCTTCATGATCGGCTCGAGCAGAACCGGGTTACCTTCACGCATACCGTCCTTGAACGCCATCGAGCCGGCGATCTTGAACGCGTTTTCGTTCGAGTCAACTTCGTGGTAGGAACCGAAGTACAGCGTAGCCTTGACGTCAACCACCGGGTAGCCGGCCAGCACGCCAGCCTTCAGGGCATCTTCAATACCCTTCTGGACCGCGGGGATGTACTCGCGCGGAACCACGCCGCCCTTAATGGCGTCAACGAATTCGAAGCCCTTGCCGGCAGGCTGCGGCCTCCAGCTTCAGCACAACGTGACCGTACTGGCCGCGGCCGCCCGTCTGCTTGACGAACTTGCATTCGGCCTTTTCAACCACGGAGCGGATCGTTTCACGGTAAGCAACCTGGGGCTTGCCAACGGTGGCTTCGACGTTGAATTCACGACGCATACGGTCAACCAGCACGTCGAGGTGGAGCTCGCCCATACCGGAAATAATGGTCTGGCCGGATTCTCATCGGTGTGCACGCGGAAGGACGGATCTTCCTGAGCCAGGCGGCTGATGGGCGAGAGCCATCTTTTCCTGGTCGGCCTTGGTCTTCGGTTCAACAGCCTCAGAAATAACCGGATCCGGGAATTCCATCTTTTCAAGGATCACCGGGTGCTCGGCGTCACACAGCGTGTCGCCCGTGGTCACAGTCTTCAGGCCGACGGCAGCGGCGATATCGCCTGCCTCAACCTGCTTGATTTCGTGACGCTGGTTGGCGTGCATCTGCAGCAGACGGCCGAGACGTTCCTTCTTGTCCTTCGTGGAATTCAGCACGGTTTCACCGGAAACCATAATGCCGGAGTACACGCGGATGAAGGAGATCTGACCAACGAACGGGTCCGTCATGATCTTGAAGACCAGGGCGCTGGCGAAGTCGTTGTCGTCAGCGTGGCGGAGAACCGGCTTGTCATCGAGGTCGAAGCCCTGGACCGGCGGAATGTCGATCGGGGACGGGAGGAACTCAACGACAGCGTCGAGCATGCGCTGCACGCCCTTGTTCTTGAAGGCGGAGCCGCAAAGCATCGGCTGAACCTTGTTCGCGATCGTCAGAACGCGCAGACCCTGAACGACTTCTTCGTTCGAGAGCGTGCCGTTTTCGAGGTACTTGTCCATCAGCTCGTCAGAAGCTTCAGCGGCAGACTCGATCATCTTCTCGCGCCATTCGTTGGCAGAGTCAACGAGTTCAGCGGGGATGTCTTCGTAGTCGAACTTCATGCCCTGGCTGGCTTCGTCCCAGATGATGGCCTTCATTTCGAGAAGGTCAACAACGCCGCGGAAGTTGTCTTCAGCGCCGACCGGAATCACGATCGGCACGGGGTTGCCGTGCAGACGGTTCTTGATCTGATCGTAAACGCGGAAGAAGTTCGCGCCGACGCGGTCCATCTTGTTCACGAACGCGATACGCGGCACGTGATAACGCTCGGCCTGACGCCAAACGGTTTCGGACTGGGGCTGAACGCCGCCGACGGAGTCATAAACCATGACAGCGCCGTCGAGCACGCGCAGGGAACGTTCAACTTCGACCGTGAAGTCCACGTGCCCAGGGGTGTCGATGATGTTGAAGCGGTAGGCGTCCGGGTACTGCATCTTCATGCCGTGCCAGTAGCAGGTGGTACAGGCGGAGGTAATCGTGATGCCACGTTCCTGTTCCTGTTCCATCCAGTCCATCGTCGCCGCGCCATCATGCACTTCGCCGATCTTGTGGTTTACGCCGGTGTAATACAGAATGCGCTCGGTCGTGGTCGTCTTGCCCGCGTCGATGTGGGCAGAGATGCCAATGTTGCGATAGCGCTCAATCGGAGTGGTACGCATAGTTTGATTTGTCCTTTTCTGGACAGAAAAATGGGGATTGCGCTTTTCTGCCCAGAACTTAAATGGATTAGAAGCGGAAATGAGAGAAGGCCTTGTTGGCTTCAGCCATACGATGGACTTCGTCACGCTTCTTCACGGCACCGCCGCGACCTTCGGAAGCGTCGAGCAGCTCGCCGGCGAGGCGGAGCGGCATGGACTTTTCAGAGCGGCTCTTGGCAGCTTCACGGAGCCAGCGCATGGCCAGAGCCATACGACGGACCGGACGGATCTCAACCGGAACCTGGTAGTTGGCACCGCCGACTCGGCGGCTCTTCACTTCAACCAACGGACGGACGTTATTGAGTGCAGTGGTGAAAACTTCCAGGGGGTCCTTACCGGACTTCTCTCCGATCTGCTTCAGGGCGCCGTAAACGATGCGCTCTGCGACGGCCTTCTTGCCGTCCAGCATAATCACGTTAACAAACTTGGTAATTTCAACGCTACCGAACTTAGGATCCGGCAAAACTTCGCGTTTTGGTACTTCACGACGACGGGGCATAATTCCTCTCGTTAAATATCTTCAGTCATTTTGGGCCTTTTCTGGCAGGCCTCGATTTCCAGCAGCCACATGATGCAGGCTGCGACTTACTCGGCACCTGGAGACCATTCTCCTCATGCCGTTTAGCATCGAAAGCTGATTAGGCAGCCTTCGGGCGCTTCGCACCGTACTTGGAGCGGGACTGCTTACGATCCTTCACGCCCTGGGTATCCAGAGAACCGCGAACGATGTGGTAACGCACACCCGGGAGATCCTTCACACGGCCGCCACGGATCAGAACCACGGAGTGTTCCTGAAGGTTGTGGCCTTCACCGCCGATGTAGGAAATGACTTCGAAGCCGTTGGTCAGGCGAACCTTCGCAACCTTACGCAGAGCGGAGTTCGGCTTCTTCGGGGTGGTCGTGTAAACACGGGTGCAAACGCCGCGCTTCTGCGGGCTGTTCTTCAGCGCAGGGCTCTTGCTCTTATCATGCGTAAGAGTGCGAGGTTTGCGCACAAGCTGATTAATAGTTGGCATTAAAAACGTCCGTCAAAAAATCTTAAAGTTTTGAAATCAAAAACTTTTATAGGTTTAACAATGCAAAATCTTTCCTCTTCACGCGGTTTGGAGAAACACTCCTCCCCTTGTGGTCGAGAAAGCATGTGAGTATCGCCTTTAAGTGCGGAATTGTCAAGTTCCAGACGAAAAATTTTTCGTTTAAGCGCTTGAAATATATACCCTTACGGGCGATCCCCTACGAAAAAGGCCGCCGCAGGATTCTGCGGCGGCCTTCATAAGCCAGTGGCTTAATTGCGCGTCTTAGTTGTCAGAGGCCGGAGATTCAGGCTTCTGAGCGGAAGCGCTCTGAGCAGCCTGTTCGGTCGCGACAGCCACCTGTTCGGCAACGGTCGCTTCGGCGAGCGCCTTGGCTTCAGCAGCCTCGGCAGCTTCTCTCGCCTTCACAGCCTTGTGATAGGCAAGGCCGGTACCGGCCGGGATCAGACGGCCGACGATCACGTTTTCCTTCAGGCCGCGCAGGTGATCAACCTTGCCCATAATGGCAGCTTCGGTGAGCACTCGCGTCGTTTCCTGGAAGGAAGCGGCCGAAATGAAGGAGTCGGTCGAGAGCGAGGCCTTCGTAATACCAAGGAGCAGGTTCTCATAGGTCGCCGGACGCTTGTTCTGGCTGATCGCTTCGTCGTTCGCGTCGAGGAGCTCAGCGCGTTCGACCTGCTCACCCTGGATGAAGCCCGTGTCGCCCGGATCAGCAACGATCACTCGGCGCAGCATCTGGCGGACGATCACTTCGATATGCTTATCGTTGATCTTCACGCCCTGCAGACGGTACACGTCCTGAACTTCGTCGACGATGTAGCGGGCCAGAGCCTCAATACCGAGCAGACGCAGAATGTCATGCGGATCGGCCGGTCCGTCAACGATTTCTTCACCCTTCTGGACAACCTGGCCGTCATGCACCAGCACGGTCTTGTCCTTCGGGATCAGGAATTCGTGATCAACACCTTCGTTATCCGTGATCATCAGGCGCTGCTTGCCCTTCGTTTCCTTGCCGAAGGTCACCGTACCGGTCACTTCAGCCAGCACACCGGCGTCCTTCGGGGAGCGGGCTTCGAAGAGCTCGGCAACTCGCGGCAGACCGCCCGTAATGTCTCGGGTCTTCTGGGATTCAACCGGAATACGGGCAAGCACTTCGCCCTGACCGATTTCCTGACCGTCCTGAACCGTGACCAGAGCGCCGACCGGCAGCTGAATCGTCACAGCGTGGTCCGTACCCGGAATCTTCACCTCATTGCCGTTCGCGTCGATCAGGTGGACCAACGGACGCAGCGTGCCGGTGGAACCGCCCTTCTTCGAACCGTGGCTCGAGGTGGAGCGCTTGGAGTCGATAACCACCTGCGTGGACAGACCGGTCACTTCATCGGTCTGGCTCATCACCGTGACGTTGTCGATCACGTTTTCAAAGCGGATCTTACCGGCGTATTCCGAAATAATCGGACGCGTCATCGGATCCCAGGTCGCCATCTGCTCGCCGGCCTTCACCAGCTGGCCTTCATGCACGGACAGCGTGGCACCGTACTGGATCTTATGACGTTCACGCTCGCGGCCCGTCGTGGCATCCGTCACGACGATTTCGCCGGAACGGGAAATCACCACGAGTTCGCCCTTGTTCGACGTGACGTAGCGCATCGCGGAGGTGAAGTTCACCTTACCGGAAGCCTTCGCCTCAACGCTCGAAGCCACAGCAGCACGGCTCGCCGCGCCGCCGATATGGAACGTACGCATCGTCAGCTGCGTGCCCGGTTCACCGATGGACTGGGCAGCGATCACGCCGACCGCTTCGCCTTCGTTCACCAGCGTGCCGCGGCCGAGATCGCGGCCATAGCACTTGGCGCAGATGCCGTGGCGGGTTTCGCACGTAAGAGGCGTACGGACCGTCACTTCATCAATGCCGGCGGCATCGATCTTGTCGCAGATGTTCTCATCGATCAGCGTACCAGCGGCGGCGATCAGCTCATCCGTTTCCGGATTGTTGATGTCTTCCGCAGCCACACGGCCGAAGATACGGTCGCGCAGAGCCTGCACCACATCGCCGGATTCGACGAGAGCGCGCATCTTCACGCCATTCTTCGTACCGCAGTCCTGCTCCGTAACGACGAGGTCCTGCGTCACATCCACCAGTCGGCGGGTGAGGTAGCCGGAGTTAGCCGTCTTCAGAGCCGTATCGGCCAGACCCTTACGGGCACCGTGGGTCGACACGAAGTACTGCAGAACGTTCAGGCCTTCACGGAAGTTAGCCGTAATAGGCGTTTCAATAATGGAGCCGTCCGGCTTCGCCATCAGGCCTCGCATACCGGCCAGCTGACGGATCTGAGCAGGAGAGCCTCGGGCACCGGAGTCAGCAGCCATGTACACGGCGTTGAACGATTCCTGGGTGGTCTTGTTGCCGTGGCGGTCGATAACCGGCTCGACAGACAGATCCTTCATCATGACCTTACCGACTTCATCAGCGGTACGGCCCCAGATGTCCACCACCTTGTTGTAGCGTTCGCCCTGCGTCACGAGACCGGAGGTGTACTGAGACTGAATCTCTTCCACTTCCTTCTCAGCGGCTTCAACGAGCTTCTGCTTCTCGGCCGGAACCTTCATATCGTCAACGCAGATCGAAACACCGGCCTGCGTGGAGAGGTAGTAGCCGCGGTTCTTCAGAGAGTCAACAAAGTCCACCGTCGCGCGGAGACCGCAGACACGGAAGCAGGTAGAAATCAGACGGGCGATTTCCTTCTTCTTCAGCGTCTTGTTGATGTCGGAGAACTTCATGCCCTTCGGCAGAATTTCAGACAGCAGAGCGCGGCCCGCAGTCGTTTCGACACGGATCGTGCGTTCCTTCGTCTCACCGGTTTCGCGGTTCAGGTCGTACTCCTTCACGCGGACCGTGCAGCGGGTCTGCAGCGTCACGATACCGGCGGAGAGAGCGCGGCGGACTTCATCCACGTCCTCAAAGAACATGCCTTCGCCAGGCGCGTTGACGCGGGAGCGGGTGCTCCAGTAGAGACCCAGCACCATATCCTGAGACGGAACGTTCGCCGGATCACCGTTAGCCGGGAAGAGGACGTTGTTCGTCGAGAGCATCAGCGTACGGGCTTCGGTCTGGGCTTCCAGAGAGAGCGGCACGTGAATAGCCATCTGGTCGCCGTCGAAGTCGGCGTTGAACGGCGCGCAGACGAGCGGCGGGAGCTGGAGAGCCTTGCCGCTGATCAGACGGGGTTCGAACGCCTGAATGCCGAGACGGTGCAGCGTAGGCGCACGGTTCAGCATCACGGGGTGCTCGTAAATCACTTCTTCGAGAATGTCCCAGATCACCGGATCCTGGGTCTCGACCATCTTCTTCGCAGCCTTGATCGTGTTCGCGAGACCACGCATCTCAAGCTTGTTGTAGATGAAGGGCTTGAAGAGCTCGAGAGCCATGGGCTTCGGCACACCGCACTGGTGCATCTTCAGTTCCGGGCCCACCGTAATCACGGAACGGCCGGAGTAGTCCA
>ENA-OQCZ01000172-OQCZ01000172.1-human-gut-metagenome-genome-assembly--contig:-NODE-172-length-22352-cov-26.613993_pt1 | contig 22352 bp, 19 predicted proteins | sample MGYA00242505_ERZ504594 | MGnify/ENA primary metagenome ERZ504594 (study PRJEB26092, sample SAMD00036329) | human gut metagenome | host: Homo sapiens | study: EMG produced TPA metagenomics assembly of... | reverse complement strand
CCATACGGCGAGGGCCGCGCCCCCGGTCCCCGGGGCGCGGCCCTCTTGCTTAAACTGCTCAATTTTTCGTGCTCACGGTGCTTATTTCCCAGTGATCACTCGGACCACTTCTTAGTGAACATCAACAAGTCGGAGCTCACGTGGACCAGCGTGATCCCGTGCTCGGCGCAGGTGCGGGCGAGCAGGGCCGGGCCGGTGGCGTTGGCCTTCCATGCGGCCACGCGGCCCTCGGGGGTCTCGGCCCGGTCGACCGCGGTGTAGGCGCCGCAGTTGATCACGGTGCCGTAGAGCGACCAGTCGTACTGTGCGTAGGCGTCCGGGTCGGACATGTCGAAGGTGTCGATGTCGCAGAAGTCGAAGTCCTTCGCCACGCCGCGCTCCTCCGCGAGCGCGCGCACCGCGTGGCCCAGCTGGCCGTTGCAGCCGGTGACGAGGGTGCGCTTCGGAGCCATGGGGACGACGTCCTTCAGCATCGGGTGGTTGAGGTCGGCCTCGGAGACGGTGGCCTCGGCCAGCGGGATCGGCCACTCGATGGCGAGCTCGGGGTCGGCGAGGTTCACGAAGGTGTAGGTCCTCTTCAGCTCCAGCGACCAGTGGGCGTCCACCAGGTAGGTGTAGGCGGTGCCGTCCTCAAGGGCCTGGAAGGAGTTGCCCACGCCGCGCGGGACGTAGATGGCCTTGCTCGGGTCGAGCGTGCAGGTGAACACCTTCCCGTAGGTGGCGCTGCCCTCGCGCAGGTCCACCCAGGCGCCGAAGACCGAGCCTCGGGCCACGGAGATGAACTTGTCCCAGGGCTCGGCGTGGATGCCGCGGGTGACGCCCCTCTTCTCGTTGTAGGAGATGTTGTTCTGGACGACACGGAGGTCGGGGATGCCCAGGGCGCACATCTTGGCGCGCTGCCAGTTCTCCTTGAACCAGCCGCGCGAGTCGCCGTGGACGGCGAGGTCGACGACCTTCAGGCCCCCGATGCCGGTCTCGGCGACGGTCAGGTCCTTCTCGAATGCGATGTCTGCCATAGGTCTATCCCCTCCTACTGGCCCTGTGCGCGGTAGCGGGCCTCGGTGGCCTCCTTGGCCGGGCGCCACCAGGACTCGTTGGCCACGTACCAGTCGATGGTGGCCCTGAGGCCCTCGGCGAAGTCGGTGTGCGTCGGGCGCCAGCCGAGCTCGGTCTGCAGCTTGGTGGAGTCGATGGCGTAGCGGCGATCGTGGCCGGGGCGGTCGGCGACCCAGTCGAAGTCCTCGGGGTCGCGTCCCATGGCCGCAAGGATCATGCGCAGCACGGTGATGTTGTTCTTCTCCCCGTCGGCGCCGATGAGGTAGGTCTCCCCCATGCGGCCCTTCGTGAGGATGTCCCAGACGGCCGAGGAGTGGTCCTCGGTGTGGATCCAGTCGCGGACGTTCTCGCCGCGGCCGTAGAGCTTGGGGCGGACTCCGTCGATGATGTTGGTGATCTGCCTGGGGATGAACTTCTCCACGTGCTGGTAGGGGCCGTAGTTGTTGGAGCAGTTGGAGATGGTGGTTCGCAGCCCGTAGGTGCGGGTCCAGGCGCGCACGAGCATGTCGGAGGACGCCTTGGTGGAGCTGTACGGCGAGGACGGGCGGTACGGCGTCTCCTCGGTGAACTTGGCCGGGTCGTCGAGCGCGAGGTCGCCTAGACCTCGTCGGTGGAGACGTGGTGGTAGCGGACGCCGTATTTCCTCACGGCCTCCAGCAGGCGGAAGGTTCCCTCGACGTTGGTGCGCAGGAAGGGCTCCGGGTCGGCGATGGAGTTGTCGTTGTGGCTCTCGGCGGCGTAGTGCACGATGGCGTCGTGGCCGGGGACCAGCCTGTCCAGCAGCCCGGCGTCGCAGATGTCGCCCACGACGAGCTCCACGCGGTCCGAGGGCAGCCCGGCGATGTTCTCGGGGTTGCCGGCGTAGGTCAGCTTGTCCAGGACGGTCACGTGGACGCCCGGGTGGTTGTCCACGACGTGGTGCACGAAGTTGCTGCCGATGAAGCCGCAGCCGCCCGTGACGATGATGTTCCTGGGGGAGAAGGTCTCCTCTGCCATGTTCGTATCTCCTCGGTTCCTAGTACTCGCGCGGGCTGTTGACGATCTCGCCGGCGTCGACCTTCTTCAGGTGCCGACCGTAGACCGACTTGCCGTAGGCCTTGGCCGCCTCCTCCAGCTCGGCGGTCGTGATCCAGCCGTTCTCCCAGGCGATCTCCTCGGGCACCGAGACCGGTAGGTCCTGGGAGTGCTCGACGGCGCGGACGAACTCCGCCGCCTCGTGGAGCGACTCCATGGTGCCGGTGTCCAGCCACGCGTAGCCGCGGCCGAGGGTCACCACGGAGAGCGTCCCCTCCTCCAGATACATCTGGTTGAGCGTGGTGATCTCCAGCTCCCCGCGGGCGGAGGGCTCGACCTCGTGAGCCTTGGCGGCGACGTCGCCCGGGTAGAAGTACAGGCCGGTGACGGCGTAGGAGCTCTTGGGCTCGGCGGGCTTCTCCTCGATGGAGACGGCCCTGCCCTCGCCGTCGAACTCCACGACGCCGAAGCGCTCGGGGTCGTCCACGTGGTAGCCGAAGACCGTGGCGCGGCCCGACTCGGCGTTCTGGACGGCGCGCGTCAGGTGGCGGCTGAGGCCGTTGCCGTAGAAGATGTTGTCGCCGAGCACGAGCGCGCACGGCTCGCCGGCAATGAACTCCTCGCCGATGGTGAAGGCCTGCGCCAGGCCGTCCGGCGAGGTCTGCTCGGCGTAGGAGAGGTTCACGCCGAAGCGCGAGCCGTCGCCCAGCAGGCGCTGGAAGTTGGGCAGGTCGGTCGGCGTGGAGATGACCAGGATGTCCTTGATGCCCGCCAGCATGAGCGTGGACAGCGGGTAGTAGATCATGGGCTTGTCGTAGACCGGCAGCAGCTGCTTGGAGGTCACGAGAGTGAGCGGGTACAGTCGCGTGCCGGACCCGCCCGCGAGGATGATGCCTTTCATTTAATCTGTCCTCTACAATCGAAATGCGCTTTAGATCGAGTGATAAATAAGACTTGGGTATCCTATTTTGCTAAACCCCCTCATTCTTAACGAAATAGGCAAGGTAATGACTGCGGAATATGGCTACCTGAATTGCCCCTTCCATTTTTCGATGCTCGACCAAGGGAGATTGATTCCGGTTATTTCAGGTTGGTTAATCCAATCAGCCATTTTGAGTAAAAAGTCATCTTCTCGTTCGAAAACAGGAAGTCCGGTATCTTCACCGATGATCGCGTGCCAAATGTTGGTAATGGACTCACTTTGCTTCAACGCTATGAAAAGCGCCAGTATCGAAAATCAATTTATAATCCCACAATGATGTGAATTCGTTCGGGCAAATAACGACCGCAAAGTGATACAAGCGAATAAGATCCGGCAAGAGTTAGCGCCCAAACAGCAAATGTCGAAACACCAAGTGGAATGACGAATAATCCAAGCAGTTTCCAAACGGCCTTGAGAACAAGTATATGGCAGAGGTAGATTCCAAAAGAGGCGTTCCCAAGGTCAACAAGCAAAGTAGAAGATAATCGCGACTTGAATGATCCCGGAACCGCCATAAGAAGCGCGATCACAGCTAAAGAGGTCGCGGCAGAACCGAGCTTAAGCTGAGTTGTGGCCATATTGAAATCGCCAGTCAAATACCACCAGAAGCCTGCGACCTCCTGAATTATTAAAAATATAAAGAGCACTGCAACAAGCTGAGTGGTTCGTCCTTCAATGAGCGCAGCCCAACGCCTCCAGTCGAGACCGAAAACATAAAAGATGAGCCACATGGGGCAGAAAACCTGTATTAGAGGCAATGCGATACCGGCAACGGCAGCGAGCTCCCTTAGAAGCAAGCAAGCCGGTGTCACACAATAGACAAAGAACCTATACCGTGAAAGGAGCCTGAACAGTACCGGAGTAAGCAGCACAAGCTGTGAATAGACCAATAGATAGTACATCTGAGCCGATACGGAGCCCACGGCGAACGCCAGAAACCCAGACGCCCATGAAGGGCGGGAAACGCCGCAAGATAGATAACGCTCCAGAACGCATAAGGTCCGGCAACCTTGCTAATGCGGCGTCGAAGACCCCCCCCCCGCATTAAATTTGCGCTCGTCGGTAAGAACACCGGATAAAAACAAGAACAACGCAACAGAAAAGTTGAGGAATGGGCGAATGGCGACCGACGCGGCACATTGAGGAAGACAGTGGATAAGCACCACTGCGGAAATCGCAAGCCCACGAAGAGCTTGAAGGTAGCGATCCTTGGCCATCTAGGCTCTCCTTCCAACGAGTCTCTTTAGTCGTCGTTTAATACCACCAAGCTTGCCGCGGACACGCTGCCAGAGAGTGGGACGGAAATCCCACTTGTCCATGAGATCTGGGATGGAAAGCCCGGCAGACACGTCGTTCAAGAACTCGTCGCGCTTTGGATAAGGCGTGACAGAATGGACGAGGCTAGGGTTGCCCGCGATTACCCCATCAAGCGTCGCCGGACCGTTTGCAGTAAGCCCAGAAATAGCCTCGAATGCCCGCACGCCCTTCTCGGTATTGCATAGGACGGCAGATACGCCCTTGGAGTTGTCGACCTCGGGATGGGTATTCTGGAACCCCCAGAAATCACCGAGCGTGATATCGGCGCCGCTGGAGCGCTTTGCTGGACATGCCAGACAGGACGAACGAAGGCTCGCATTGGCCAGAAACGCTTTCATGTACCAGTCTTTGCCGAATATCTGGGACTCGGTGTCCCCGGTGTTGTCTTTCTCCGCTATGTGCTTGTACATAGCGGAGTAAGACAACCATCCGGTTGTCTTACTCCGCATATTGACGTCGCAGACGTCCGACCCGAAGGCCTCACCACGGTAGTCGACCCAGCGCGACCAGAGCTCTGGAGACGGAACACCGTGGCAGATGACGTCGACGCCGAGGAAGAGGTCAGAGTCGGCGAGTTTCCCCAGGTATGAGCGCATGCCAGCCACCTGGCATGCAGTACCGGCAAAGAGCGCCGGCCTGCCTTCACGCAGGGCAGTGCGGACGCCCTCGAAGACGCCGCGGCCAACCGCGCTCTGAACGTATTTCGAGCGCATAACGGCGCCGAGCGCCGGCCTGTCCTCCACGAGCACGTGACGAAGCTCGCGGCAACCGTCCGTCCACGCGGCGCCCGCCACAACACCGCCGCGCGAGAGAGCGTCACCGGCGAGTAGACCGAACACGCCGCCCGACGACGATCTATCGAGCAAGCCGACGTCATGAGCCTTCGCCCAGAGGGCGAACTCGCACCCGTCCTCCCCAGGGGCGTTGAGCGCCGGGCATACGGCGTCGCACGCCCCGCAGCCTACGCACCCGGAGGCGTCGACGGTGGGGTGTAGGAAGCCACAATCATCGGGTTCCATGGAGATGCTTGACTTGGGGCAGCGGGCAGCGCACGCGCCGCAGCCGCAGCAACGGTCGCCAAGCGAGACGACCCTCGGGGATTTCTCGGAATCATTCATGATGGACCCTATCTAAGGAACGGGAGACGAGAGACGACCGCGATACGTTCGTCCTTCGTTAGGACGGCGAGCCAAAGGGCTATGGCGAAAAGCGCGCTGTAAACGGCGCCCCACTCGAGGAACGCGGGCCATCCGTTGACGGGCAGGACCGCCGTGCCAGCGAGGCAGGCGACGGTGACGGCAGCCCAGGCGAGCAGCACCGGCAGGTTCCGCTTCCAGAAAAAGAGCATGTCGAGACCGACCCGCTTCTGGTAGTACCAGTTCATCCACAGTCCGTTGCCGAGCACGATGCTGACGACATAGGCGATCGCGGGGGCCCACGGCCCCAGCGCCGGGGCGGCCGCGGCGGTGAAGGCAACGTTCCCGACCGCCATCGCAAGGTAGACGAGACTCCTGGCGTGGTGCACGTTCTTGGCCCTCTGGATCTCGATGCCGACGTTCTGACAGAGGGGCACCATGACGGGTAGCGTCATGGCGAGCACGAGCCAGTAGGCCTCGGCGAAGCCCGGGCCCGCCCACCTCGTCACGAAAAACTTCCCGAGAATAGCGAAACCTCCGTACACCCAGCAAAACAGTACCATCTGGTAGCGGCCCACGCGCGTCATAAGGCGAGTGAGCTCGGCGTTGTCGTCCGAGGTGGCGACGATGCGGTTGACCTTCGGAATGAAGACGTTCGACATCGTGGTGGAGAGCGAGTAGAAGACCTGGCGGATGTTCACGGCCACCGCGAACAGAGATACCGCAGTCGCGCCCGAGATGGCCCCCAGCATGATGTTGGGCACGCTCTGATTGACCATCTCGCAGACCTGGTTACCGAAGATCCAGGCACTGAAGGCGGCGATGCCGCGCATGACGCCCCAGTCGGCACCCCTGAGCTCGAAGCGCATGCCCAGCACGACGATGGCGTAGCGCGCGTTGAGGGCAAGCAGGACGAGGTTCACCGCGAGCTGTGCTAGGGCAACGCCCACGGGCCCCATACCGGCGGCCAGCAGGGCCCAGGCGCACAGCGGCGTCGCAAGCGTGGTGACGAGCTGCCTGGTCTGCTGGTAGACGAAGCGCTCGTGCGCCGTGATGTAGGAATTGAACACGACGGTGAACAACGTCGAGGCGACGTTGAGCGTCATGATGGCGAGCAGCTCCCGGGCGAGCGAGACCTGCGCCTCGGTGAACCCGGCCGAGAACACCGCGCCGGCGTTTGCGGAGAAGCCCATGCCGAGGGCGACCGCCGCGGCTGTGACGGCGACGTAAAGCGTGAGGTACATGCCGTTCAGGTGCCGGATGTCGCGCTCGCCGCCGTGCGCCACCGTCTGCGTGTAGAAGCGCACGTAGGCCTCGGAGAAGCCGAAGGACAGGAGCGTCAGCGAGAAGACAAAGGAGTTCGAGCTCTGGAAGACGCCGTAGTCCGCCTGCCCCACGTAGGACAGTAGCATCGGCGTGTAGACGAGGTTGACGAGGTTCTTTGCGAGGATGTTGGCGTAGCCGAGGAGGGCGCCCGCCTTACGCTGGCTAGCCACGGGCGGCCTCCGAGGGAATGCTCAATCCACATCTATCGAGGAATTCAACAACGATCTTCCTCTGAGCTGGCAACCTGTCATACGCCTTTGAATAGTCACTCTCGAGCAGTTCCGAATTACATACGGAAAGAATTGACCGCTCAACGAAAGAAACACCCAGCTCGCTGGCTAGCGTGTCGAATCGGCTGCTCATGTCTGGACCAGTGGACTCACGAGGGCAATAAATCAGCGGCTTCCCGAACAAGATCGAGAAAATTGATCCGTGATATGAATCTGTCGCTACAAGCTTTGCGTGACGGACGGCATAGAGGAACTCTGAAGGCCCGAGGGCGTAGTAGCGCGCATCCCCTAGTAAATCGACCCTCTTGCAGCTAAGTGAATCACAGATTTCGGCAACCCTCTCTTCGTAAGCTGCACTCCCGAGGAAGTACGTCAATACATAATCATTTGGAAGCCCGCAGTGCGGCTCTTTTTCATACCTTTCCCACCAGGAGCCGTCAAACATCAGTGTTGGGTCAATCAACACCTCGGCCTTTAAGCCGTACAGACTGTTTATAAGCTCGGCGCTCTTCTGCTCACGAACGGACAGCCTATCAAACCCGTCGAAATAGCCGTGGAACAGCTCACGCTTCTCCTCGGGAATCGTCGGAGCTGCCAAGCTTGGCGAAAAAGCAATGCGCTTTTCTCTTGGCGAAAACGTGAGAAACATAGTGGAGTTAGCGTCAGGGGAATACGGAGACCAAACTTGGTCGCTCCCAGCAACGAAAAAGTCATAGGATTTAATGTCACGTGGAGGGTTGGAATCAGATATAACCTCCCGGCTAAAGGAAATGTTACGGGAATTGAAATCCTCAAACGAACGATGCCTCTGGATGTGGGCAACGGCAAGCCCCTTTGGAATGAGCGAAGCCAAAGACTTGAGCTTGTATTTGGCAGATCTCGAGTCCTTCTGTCTGAACGTAAGGACATCTGCACCCGAGAGTTTGAGAGTTTCTTGGACAGCAAGGTTCTGGAGCCTCTGCCCATAGTTGTCCCCATGCGTAAATGTGGAAATGCCTATTTTCATGTTCAAACCTGTTCTTCGTCTCTATCAATAATCAAATAGTCTGCAGCCGAGGAATTCCACGACCAAGCCAGCGCTCCACAGAGCAGCAGTAGGCACAAGCAGCAGTTCACCCTTGTAAAGCACTGCGTATACAGAAAGGTAATAAGAATTGTTAGCAAAAGGAGCAAACGAACAATCCGGCCATTAGATCCTTTTTCCTGCTCCATAAACTCACTAACCACGGAGTGGAAAAACGCTACATACGCTGCCGTCTCCCAAACCCCCATGAGAATCAAGAAAGACCCCATATCCGCTTGACCAAAGTGGTTAAACGACATGAACCCGGACGCGTAGAAGCTTGAGGCTCCAAGACCCTCTCCGAGACTCCATGTAGCCGGTCTCAAGAGAGCGAAGCCGATGATAGCAATCCTCTCGTTACTGCCGTCGGCAGCAGTACCGACGGAAGCTGAACTGCCAACCATATCGAACAGACCAAACACTTGCGTATCCACGAGGATCTGGAACGCAGGCACCAAGGCGTATGCAATTGTCAGGATAAAATACAAGGCGACAAGCCAAAAGAAGGGACCCGAAACATCCGCTTCTCCCTTCATGACTGAAATAAGCCAGAACATCACTAAAACGAGAGGAAGGATTATGAAGAGCGCCTTATTATCGTTGAGTGTCGCAAGATAGAAGGACAGGACGATAAGGCAGACGTTGTAAGCGATGGCAAGGGATGGCCAGAGAGGACCCCGAAGCCTCCTAATCCAGACGAAGTTGTAGAGCACGACGAATGAAGTGTAAAGGGCCACCGCATGGACGGACGCATAAGAGAACAGGCCGGAGATATTGTCCTCGAAGTAACTGATGTCGTTCGTTGTCGCAGCGATCATCCCATGGGTAGAGTACTGGATAAACATGATCGCCATATTGAGAAGCAATATGGCGTTGAAGACCGGAAAACCTGCATCAAAGAGTCCAAGAAGAAAATCCCTCTTGTTAGTGACCAAAAGAAAGAAGTAAAGCGTATAGACAAACGGGTAGAGGAGCAGCAAAATATTCGCCCTAAACGTTTCCATATTGCCACCCAAGAGGGCACCAGACAGCCACCCTGCAACGGTAATCAGCCCAAGTAGTAGCGCTCTACCGCTATATTTCCATCCGGAGAAGAGCGCCCTCACGCAAATCATGCCGGTAATTACCCAGTTGAGGTATCGCCCCAGACCATAGTACTCAAGGAAGAAAACCTGCGCCAAGATACCTATAACGATCGTCGCATCCGCCAGGTCACCCATGCAAACGGTTAGAACACCTTGCTTATTAGGGAGATACCAACGACCTCTTCGACCAGCCCGCTCCTCCGCTTTATTTATAACGAGCCTCGCATGCCTATGATCTTGCATTGAGTACCTCCAGCAGCACACGTTCAATCAGCCTCGTGTGCATGTGAACTCCCGTGTTGAGACCTACCGAGGAGCATGGAAGCAGGTCTACGATCTCATCTGAATCGACAAGATCGAGCGGACCAGGATTTCCGCTCCTGAAACGATTGACCTCCCTGATAAGCCGGCTCTTATCCCTAAACAGCCCGATTAGCTCCTCCTCGTTATTCAGCACCAAACCGGACCCATGCTCAACGACAAAGTCGGCGACATTGCCTGCACATGCACTCGAAATCGTATAAGCGTTTGCGGAGTAAGATTCCATACAGGTGTAGCTATAGGTCTCTGGACAAGATGGCCACATGACAACGATGGCAATCTCGCACTCCCTGAGAGAGTCGGTCATGGCATTTGGGTGCTTCTCATCAAATTCGACAAACCGCTTGTTCATCCCTGGATACATATCGTTCGAGCTGTTGAAGACGAAGAACTCGTACTCTTGTTCATCGACCGCAGATACGAGGCGAAGCCAGGTCTCCCAGCCCTTTGTCTTCCTCGGCATCCCCAGAAAGGCAACCCTGATGCGCTCCCCTGCGTTCAGAGGACGTCTGTTGCCCAGATACTCTCCAAGCAGCTTTTGGTGCGGTATTACATCAACAAGGCCCTCGTATTGGGGCCTGAATGAGAGAAACCGATTCTTCGTATAGGTCGAAGGTGCAACAAAACGGAGATTTTTGATGGAGTCAAACAGCCCTTGGATCTTCGACTCCACACGAAGGCTGTTACTGAAGTGGGGGCATTTCTCGCAGGGAGCGTCGCCGAGCCTTGAGCTGTCACAAAAGCCGCTCCTATTTTGGAGGTTATAGCTTGTACAACACAGGTAATAGTCGTGGAGAAAGGCCCTGACCGGTGTTTTGCCTGTAACTTTTAGCAGTTCGGAGACTTTCTCAAGGCTCACGTACAGAAGGTGGTGGATATGAAGCTCAAGAAGGCTGAAGCCGCTTTTTTGCCAGCTGCAAAGGGCCTCGCACACCTGGGCAATACTGAAAACACCAGCCTCCACCCCGTCGACCGTAACCCCGAATTCGCAAAATAGCATCTGGTCGTCCCTGAACAGGGTCTTCTTAACCGAGTGGAGATAGACGTAACTTATGCCGTGCGACGCCATGGCCTGCTGACTCGCCATAATAGCCTTTGGGGTGCCGGTCTTGTCCTTGAGATAGTCGCAAAAGGCAAGCGCTAGGACGTACCCACTATTGTGCGGTTTGGGGATGCTTTTACTCATATCATCGCTTCCCAAACAAGAGGAGAGATCTATTGAAAAGGCCCTCTTGTAGACTGCCGAAATTCAGCCTCGAAGAGAAAGAAACCCTGCACCTAGCCATGAAAGAAGCGTCCATTTTCGATACCAACTCTCCAAGAGCACGCTCTGGAGGAAGAATGCAGTCGGAATAAGTTGAAAGAAGTCCAGTAACTTGCTTTGCAAGAGTAATCTCTCGCGGATGACAAAAACTATTGATTTTCTCAATCACTTTAGATGGTAAATCAGTACTCACACCGACCACATTACGACCATGCTGGCGATATCCCATATGAGGAGAAGCATCGAAAACAATCCGATAACCCAGCAGCACGCATAGATTAGCTATCAGCTTATCATGCATGATGACGGGATGGGGCAGCTCATGCAAGCAAACAACTTCCCAAATACGCCTATCAAATACTTGCGTACATCCCATAGGTGACCCAATGCAAAGCTGGTTGAGAGGGTCGTTATCTCGATAAGATATGCACCTTTGTTGCCCATAGGTTAACCGGCCCATCTCATTACCAGCTGAATCTACAAGTCTTGAATTGCAATGATAAAGAGCCAAATTCTCCTGCTTCTTAAGCTGTTTAATCGCAGTTATCAGTTTATCGCTATCCCAAATATCATCTTGGTCGGAAAACGCATAGTAATCAGCTTCGGGAGCATTCCGCAACAACGTCAAAAACCCTAAAGCAGGTCCTAGGTTTTCTCCTGTTAACAAAGTCAGACTGCCCTCATCTGCATAGCGCTGCAGAAGATCACGAGTACCATCAGATGACCCGTCATCACGGACAAAAAGACGTACGTCAACTTCAGCCTGCGAGAGAATGCTGTCAATTTGTTCTGAAATAAATGGGATGCCGTTGTATGACGCCATTAATACGACGCACTTTGGCACCTTGGAATTACTCAACATATGGATTACCTTATCATTAATGCCTAAAGCAAACGCTCTCGATGTGTTAACCCCTGAGCAAACCCAGTGCAAGCAGTATATCCTTGACCAAGTACTTGGCGCAGTCTTTTGGCCTCGCCCTGAGAACGAGTCGGTTAACCCGTACCCCGTTACGAAAGCCGTCCATAAAGGTATTTCTTTCTATAGGCTTCGTCGAAGGACGTTGAAGCTGTTCATTGTTGGCCACAGCTAGACCAGGATCAACCGGCAAAAGCTCAAGGTCCGTCATTTCTAACAGTTCTCGACCCTTGTCTGTCTGCACAAGTGCGAGGGATATCCCGTTCGCGACCTCATCAGAAAGCTCGCTACCCCATGAATCGCCAAGCGTAATATCGGAGACACGATCACCCTTGGCGTAGCGGCAGGAGTAGCAGCCTTCCGTATACGGTAAACCCGAGAGGAAAGCAATCGAGTAGCGATCGCGGACACCCGTCCTACCCACAGTTTCAGCTCCGCGATAGCGGAGCTGATACTGGACTTTCTTTCGAAAGTCCAGTATCAGCTCATTAGACAGGTTGTTACCTGTCTCTTCCAAGAATCGGCTCAGGACCTTGGGGGACGGTGAACCATGACAGATAAGGTCGATGGTGTAAAGGGAATCGGCTAAACGGCTTCCAACGAAGTTACGCATCGCAGCAACCTGACAAGGAAGACCGATAAAGAGAACCCTTTGACCACCTTGCAGGGCCTCCCTAACCTCGCGGTACGCACCAAGCGGATTGCTTTTGACGTATTTGGAGCCTTGGGCCCTCCTCAAGTAATCCGCATCAGAAGTGAGGTGGAACCGGAACTCACCGCCCTCCTGTGCACATGAACACACTAATCCATTTGACGCCACAAACGCCTCCGAGATGGCCGTAGCCAGACCCCCGGACGAAGATGACATTCTGAGCGATGTATCTTTCGCCCACCCCTGTAGCCACTCGAGAGGACGCAACGAAGATGGGGATACCATCTGGGGACACGTTTTCTCGCACAGTCCACATCCCACGCACCTTGTAGGATCAATACGGGCGTTATACGCCTCAATCGTATCCTCAATGGCAATCGCTCCATGTCGGCATGAATCGACGCAGGCCATACAGCCAGCGCACATATCCTTCTTGCATACCGTCCTAGTGCCAACGTTTGACAATGCCCTACTCCTCAATCATGCTCTTGAGCTGCGCTAGGGACTTCTCCCTCTCCGCACCCATCACGTCGTTGACCCGACCAAAGTCAATCTGCTTGGATGCTAACTCGACATCATCTAGATTCTGAAGCACTCTGTCCGTGAGGTCCGTGAGTCGCAGAATACTCACGTTCCTGCTCGAGGTTCCGTTCTTGGGCAGCACTTCTACCAGCGGCGTATTGAGATTTATGGCAAAAGCCGTACCGTGGAACGAGTCCGTGACTAGGCATGCTGCGTTGTCGACATACGAGAGAAACTCAGCAAGCGTCGGCAGCCACTTGAACTTGCCCTCGCGTGAGGCCTGGTGCAGGCTTGCGGAGATCCGTATCAGGGGCAAGCCAAGCTTTTTGGCAACCTTCACGGCGTACTGCCCCACCGTCGGGTCGCTGTGAATCTGGTAGACGAGGATGTATTCGCCCTTCGGGGCAGGTGCCGCCATCCTTCTCCACGCCTCGCCATCAAGCAGCAGCGTGGGATCGACAACCTGTCCGGCCTCTATGCCCCACGAGGCAAGCTGCTCGCGCGCGGCATCCTCGCGTACGAACACGGCCTCATATGCTCGAAGGTCCTCGAGAAACCTGGGGCGCACGCTATCCGGCATATTCTTCTTACCAAAGCTTGCCGCATATGAGATGCGCCTTGCGCCCTCGGGAGCAAACTCAAGCGCGTATGACAGGTCGTATGCGCCCGAGCTGATGGGACCCCACACCTGATCGCTTCCAGTCATATAGGCATCGGCCTTGGGCGGATTAGCCTTCAGCTCCTCCAGGGATGCATAGTGAGGGCTCATCTTAAGCAGCTGGGAACGCTCACGCGCAAACCGCTTGCCCGCCACCCTTGTCTCAGGCTCCATCAGAAGTCTGTAGACAGACTTCTTCAACGGGTTCCCGTTCCAGGACGGCTTTGTCGAAAGAAGCGTCCTCACCTGCTGGGATACGTCCTCACAAGCAGGTACATAGTCCATAATCTCGAACTCATGCCCCAAGCTCTCTACCGCTCGTTGTGTCGCATATGCCTGGAGCAGGGAGCCATAATTAGAGATTGCGTGCCTGGTTATGCAGGATACTTTCACGTGTTTCCTCCGATTGATATCGAGCAACCGCTATTTCTGAATTTTTGCATTCGATTTTTCCACCCGGCTGCACTACAGCGCCTCCTCAGTCTCGTACACGTGCGCGTCGGCTCGGCTTGCGTCGGAAAGGCCGTCGTTGATCGCGGCGTGCATGTCGCAGGTGGAAAGAGCGTCCAGCTCCTCCTTCGTCACCTTGCCCGACTCGTAGTCGCGCACGATGGGGAGCTCGTGCATGTCGAACTTCTTGCCGGGCTTGAGCTTGTGCGCCAGCACCCACGACGCGGGTTTCCAGATGTACTTGTGCATGGCAGGAGACACGGAGCCGATCATCCAGCAGTTGCGGTCGCAGTGGCGCACGCAGCCGCGCACTTTCTCGGCCTGGGCGCTCTCCCACAGCTCATCCCAAGACTCGTCGTTAAGGTTGCCCATAACGAGCTTCTCCTTGGTGCCGTTGCAGGGCATGACGTCGCCGTAGGGGTCGATGAAGAACGTGTCGAACGCCATATCGCACGGGAGCAGGCGCTTCTGCCCATAGATGTAGTTGATGAGGCCCATGTTGAAGTACGCGCGGAACCACTTCTTGGGCTCGTTGGACTTGAGGAGCTCGTTTACCAGGTCCTCGAAGTTCTGGGCCACCATGGGACGGTCCTTGATGATGTTCTTCGCCTCGACAAAGTAGAAGCTGTTGTGCAGGCTGGCGGTGGCGAACTCCATGCCGAGCTCGTCGGAAAGCTTGTACAGCGGCACCAAGTCCGCAGCGTTGCGATCCTGCACCGTCATGCCAAAGCCCACGTCCGGGTGCTTCATTTCCACGAGCTTCTTGAGCGTCTCGTAGCCGCGGTTGAAGCCGTTCTGGAGACCGCGGATCTCATCGTTGGTCTGCTGCAGACCCTCGATGGAGATGCGGATTCCCACCTGGGGGAATTCCTCGGCAAGGGCGATGATGCGGTCGGTGAAGAAGCCGTTGGTGGAGATGACGATGCGGTCGGACTTCTTGTACAGCTCGCGCACGATATCCGCAAGGTCGGTCCTGATGAAGGGCTCGCCACCGGTGATGTTGGTGAAGTACATGCGCGGGAGCTTCTTGATCACGTCGAGGGAGAGCTCCTCCTCCGGACGGCTGGGAGCCTTGTAGCGGTTGCACATGGTGCAGCGCGCGTTGCAGCGGTACGTTACGATTACGGTTCCGTTGAGTTTCTTCTCGGCCATGGGTTAGGCCACCACCTTCCGGTCAATTAGTTCTTGATACAGGGAGACGAGATTCCGGATGTATTCCTCTTGATTACAGTTCTCTGCCACGAATGAACGGCAATGCGCGCTCATCGCGGCGTAAGCCGCAGGATCGGCGGCCACCGCCGCACCCCTACGGATTGCATCTGCGAGTCCTGCCTCATCGTGGGCTTCAGCCAGGAAGCCCGTTTCACCCTCACGTACCAGCTCGGGTATTCCGCCCATGTTCGTACCGATAACGGGCTTGCCCGCGGCGAGTGCCTCGAGAACCGCATATGGCGCGTTCTCGAGCCACTCTGACGGCGCAGCCGCCAGAGTGGCTCGATTCACAAGTCCGCGCAGGGCGTCACCGGTTTTATATCCAACCAGCTCAATCCTCGAGCTTATTTCGTTTGGCATTGCGGAAACTTTGACCTTCACAGCATCACATTCAGGGCCATCGCCTGCAATAACAAGACGCCAATCAGGGATCACCGGTGCCGCCTTCTCAAAAGCATGCACGAGCGTTAACACGCCTTTCTCGCGAGAAAGGCGTCCCAGATACAGCATGTAGGGATCTTCATTATTTTGGTTGGCAACTTCCCGTGACATCGAATCGGGATTCAGGAAATTCCGCATGAGGACAAGCTGACGCTCGGGAAGCCCCGCTTCAATAAACTTGTTCCGCATGAACTCACTCGGGCAGATGATGCGATCGAGACGTGAATAGGTTTTGTGCCGTTTAAGCCACTCCGCCTCAGCCACCGCTAACGCGCTTTTTGCGATCGAACCCTTTACGCACTTCTTCTTAAGGCAATTGCCAAAATGACCCCCGAGACACGAATCGCAAACGTTGCCCTCGGAATCAAGCATAAGATAGCTCGGGCAAGCGAGAATCAAGTCGTGCGAGGTATACACAACCGGCGTTGGATGCTGCTTTAGCCAAGGAGCGTCCAAGATGGAAAACGTAATCTGCCTATGAGTGAGATTGAGATGGATTACATCGGGCTGGAATTCACGGCACAGCGCATCGAACTTCTCGCGCGCCTCTTTGGAATACACAAGTGCCTGCACGGCCTTCGCCTTATCGACAATAGAGCTCGGTCCGTTATAGTCGCGATTCGTTACAAAGTAACGCGACCACTCAGTCGGCTCATTACGCTCATCCTCCATGCTGAAGAAGGCAACTTCATGCCCAAGAGCGCGAAGACCATCGGCAAGAGCAAAGTAGTACGTCTCGCTTCCACCCTTGCGCCAATGAAACTTATTTACAAGAAGGATCTTCATTACGCAACACCCTCATACAAAGCAAGCGTCCTTTGGACGACGCTGTTCCAGTCATAGCCATTAATCGCGCGGTCACGTGCCATGGCGCCCAGCCTCTCCGCTTGGGCAGAATCCGCTATCAGGCCTTCAAGCACGTCGCGCAGCGCCCCCGCGTCTCCGTGTGGGAACGTGAGCCCGCAACCCTGCAGAACATCCGCGCACTCGGGAATATCCGAGGTAACGCATGCCGCACCGTGAGACATGGCCTCCAGCAAGCTCATAGGCAGGCCCTCAACGTCGGAGGGGAGCGCGTAGCAATACGCGTTGGAGTACAGCTCGGAGAGCAGGTTGCCCTCAACGTGGCCGGTAAAGAGCGCGCGGGGGTCGGACGCGGCAGCCTCTTTGAGCGCCACGGCGTAGTCGTCCGTATCGGAGGAGTCGCCCGCGATAACCAGGCGCTTATCCGTCTTTACCTGCTTGTACGCCTCCACCAACAGTTCCGGTCGCTTCTCGGGCACAATGCGACCGAGGTAGAGGACATAGGAGCCCTGGGTGAGCCCCAAGCGCTCGGAGATCTCCTTCGCGGGAAGATCCGCCTCGGGAGTGATGCCGTTGGGAATGAGCGTAGCCTCGCGGCCGTAAGCCTCCTTGAAGTACTCCTGATTGCCCCGGGAAAGCACGATGAGCGCATCCGCGCACTTGGCCGCCGTCGCCTCGCCGAACTTGATGTACTTGGAAGCCAAGCCGCCCCATTTTGCACGCTGCCAGTCCAGGCCGTGGATCGTTGCCACGGTCCTGATGTCCGCGGAACGCGCAAAACGAAGGGGGACGCACGGCCCCTCTGCGTGATAGTGAATTACGTCTGCCCCGTCTTTGATGGCGGCCCTTGTTGCGGCAAAGCTGCTCGTGAGCGCAGAGAGCCCCTTGATGTCCAGAGCCTTTACGGGAACGATGCGGTAGCCATCCTTCTCGTAGGGCTCGGAAGGAGCTCCTTCGCCCATACGGTCGTAGCAGGTTACTTGGTGACCAAGGTCTGCCATACGGCGAGCAAGCTCGCCTACCACCACTTCTACGCCGCCCTCGCGCGAACCCGTTCTCTTTTGGCCTATCATGGCGATGCGCATGCTACACGGCACCTTCCCCAGAGAACATCGTCTTCAGCGTGCCGAATATCAACCGCAGGTCCTGGCGCAGGCTGCGATTCTCTATATAGTGAAGATCCAGCTCAACCATTTCGTTGAAGCCCAGGTGGCTGCGGCCCATTACCTGCCAAGGACCGCTGCAGCCGGGTTTTACCGCCAGGCGCTTCATGTCGTGCTCGCTGTACAGGGCAACCTCGCGCGGCAGGCCGGGGCGCGGGCCAATGAGGTTCATTTGGCCCAAGAACACGTTGATGAGCTGGGGCAGCTCGTCGATGCTGTGCTTGCGAATGAAGTTACCCACACCGGGAATAATGCGCGGGTCGTGCTTCATTTTAAACATGGGGCCAGTGGCCTCGTTTTGGGCCTGCAAGTCCTTGAGCATTTGGTCTGCGTTGGGAACCATGCTGCGGAACTTGTAGATCTTAAACAGGTAGAACGTGCCGTCTTTGCGCACGCGGCCCACGCGCCACTGTGAATATAGGGGGCTGGCGCCCGGGCTCTTTATGCAAATGACCACGCTCAGAATTACCCCGGGAATAAAGAGCAACACCAGGGCTCCGCCGGCGGCGACAATGTCCACCGTACGCTTAACAACGCGGTAGAGCCTGTGCCCAAGCTCGGGCTTCACGCCGGAGTTGGCACCGCGCAGCATCTTGTACGCTTCTTCGTTTGTAAGGTAATCCCCCGCAGCACCGGCTGCGGCAGTGACGGAATTCGCCGTGGCGGCCGTGCGCGTCTCCCGCGCGCCCTGTGCCATGGTCATCATCGTAGGCTCCAAGAGCCCCTCCCCCGATACTTTTTGCCTTCGGTCGTCCGCTTGCGAGCTTGCAGCTAGGCGATCGCTCTTCTGTGATTGCGCATAACGCGCTGCTCTTTTGAAAGCACCGCAAGGCCAACGCGGGTGGTTACGCGTCGGCCGCACAAGTCGAGCTCCAGATAAGCAGTGCTCTTGCGTCTGTTAATGGTTTTGATGAGACCTTCGTGGCCCAGTAGCGGACCAGCAGTTACTACGACCTGGTCGCCGTCTTTTAGGGCCTCACTCATGGGCACTACGCGGTCTCCCCTATGCGTAAAGCTGATTATGAGTTGAGCCTCTTCTTTTGCCAGCGGCACAAACTGACCGTCCTGGGCAAGCACCCGGGCAAAGTCGTCCATGCGCAGCAGATACTGTTGCACGGTGCGTGGATCTGCCGTATCGCAGATAAGATAACCGGGAAAGAGCGGCTTGGTCGTATTGACCCATTCACCGTGTACCTTAATCTCGGTTTGAAATTGGGGATAAAAGAGCTCCTGCATGGTGCCGGCTGGCAACATGCGCTCGATGCGCTCGCGCATTACGTCTTCGCGACCGTTAATGACCTGGATCACATACCACACGAGCATCACCCCCTTGCTGTCTTACGTGTGGCTCACGGGGTTTGGGTATGGCTTCGCCAGGGCGCTTGTGCGCGAAGGCGCTCCATATTCAAACCCTGAGCCCAGTCAGACAAGCACGTGGCTCTGTCCCACCGTGAACGGTATGTATAAAAGCAGCACTGAAGTCACAGGCACGTATCGCAAAAATGCCTATAACCTCAGCTGGCTGCATGCGAACCGGTCGAGTGATTTCAAAACTGGACCGCATGCAAACAGCTGAAGGACTGCTGTGATTTGCCGTAGCAAATTATTGCACTGGTTAAAGCGAAGATGTAATTAGCCGTAAAAAGAACAAAATCGCGCATGGCAATCAATATTGGAGCTCGTGGTTTTTCTAACACCGCCGTTACGGCCGGATGCTGATCGACCCTGTGCTTTGTGACTTACAGGAGCCGTGAGCACAGTTGAACTCATGTAACGTTAGGTATCCTAGCACAAGCAGTTAGTGAAACTGATTTAACTTGTGGCGGACAACATATCGTTCATTAAGCGTGCTTAAGAGGGTTGTTTTAGGATGTTGTTCACGTTGATGCAGGTTATTGGGGTGCTAACGGTGATTAGGAGCGTTTCTGAAGCCTAAATGGAGCAGCGAGCTGCACTGGTAATTGCGCTTGTCTAACAAACTATGTGCAGACATGGGGAATAAATTGTGCAACTTTTTGTTGGTGTAAGGAAGGATTTGTGACGCGAGGCGTTTTGACATGAAAAAGACCTTCGGGATTCCGAAGGCCTTTGCATTCACGATGGTGGAGCCGAGGGGGAAGCAGTCGAACTCGGCGGCTTCCCCTTTAACAAAAGGGGATTCGTCGGTCCAATACTCATCCAGCGAGAACCAGTCCCGCCACGTGATTTCCTGCTTGTCGTCCTCGGAGAACCACATGCTCACGACGAGCTTGTCATCGTACAGGTAGACCTTGTCCACGAAATACTCGAAGACCTGGTCTCGAATCTCCGGGTCGTTCACGTCGGCATGCAGGAACTTGTCGAAGTACGCCTGGATGCTGTGCCTGTCCTCGCACAGCGACACGCGGACGTTTTCCGTCCCTATGGCATCGTTCAGGGCGCTCTTCTGCTCCTCGAGCTGCGTGAGGCGTTGTGTCACCGTATCGCTGACCACGCCCCTCTCGATGACCTTCACGAGGTTCGCGAGGCTCTTCTCCACTTCCCTGCGCTTCGCCTCCAGCGCTTCGAGATACGCGGTGTCGTTGTGGTTCTTCTCGTAATACTCCGCCGCATCCAGGGCGAGCGCCGTCACGTTCTCCTCGTCGTCGACGATGTTGTGCAGGGCGAACAGCACCATGTCCTCCAAGTCCCGCTTGCGGGCCTTGTGCAGGTGGCACTCTTTCCTGCGCTGGGCGGAGCAATAGTAGTAGTAATACTTCCGCCCGGTCTTGCTCGTACCGGACACGCCCTGCATGGTGCTCCCGCACTCACCGCAATAGAGCTTGCCCGTGAGCCAGTAGCGCGGAGCCTCGGCGTCGTCCATGCCGTGCGCCCGCTGGGAACCCTTGCGCTTGTTCTCGGCGAACCGCCTTTGCGCCCTATCGAAGGTCGCCTCGTCGACGAGGACGGGCATTCCGCCGGCGACCGTGATGTCGCCGTGGTGGTACTCGCCGATGTAGGCGCGGTTCTTGAGCATCTTGTTCAGCATGTTCACGCTGAACTTCGCGTTCCTCGGCGTGCGCAGGCCCTGCGCGTTCATCTCCTCGGCAATGGTCTTCAGCGGCTTGCCCGACGCGTATTCCGTAAACGCCCACTGCACGAACGGCGCCGTGCTCGGGTCCGGGATGTACTTCTTCGTGGACCTGTCCACGTCGTAGCCGAACAGCCTGTGGCCGTTGTACAGGGCGTGCTGCGCGTTGTAGTCCATGCCGCGCTGGATGTTCTGCGACAGCTGGCGGCTGTAATACTCCGCCATGGCCTCCATCAGCCCCTCGATGAGGACGCCTTCGGGTCCCTCCGTCGGGATGTGCTCGGCGAGCAGGTGAATCTCGCATCCCGCGTCGCGGATTTTCTGCTTCGCCATCGCCAGAACGTACTTGTCGCGTCCCAGACGGTCGGTCTTCCACATGATGAGGGTATGGGGACGGATTTTTGCGACTTCCGACAGCATCTGCTGGAACCCCGGTCGTGCTTCCGTGGTGCCGGATATTGCCGCGTCCTCATACTCCTGCACGATTTTGAAGCCGTGCGCATCTGCCCATTCGTGGGCAAGCTCGCGCTGCTGGTCGATGCTCGCCTCGTTTTGCGAGTGGGACGAGAAGCGATAGTACGCTATCGCAAGGTTGTTGTCGTTCGGCGCGAATCTCTTCTTACGTGCCATAGGTTTACCACCCCCTGTAATTTCTGCTTATAGATTTTCATGGTTCACTCCTTTGGAAATAAGCCCGCCGCCCAGATAGAACGCCGGGCTTGTCTCACATTTGCTACTGCGTGTCCTGGTCGCTCTGCTCCAAGAACGCCAGATACTGCCGATATTTGCGCAGCATCATGTTCTTGACGTATTGCTCCATGTATTTGTAATCAGGCTCACCGGAATCAGTGACGGGAAGCATTACCTGCATTCTCTTGGCTCTTGCCGTGCCCAATTTCCTACTGTAGCTGAAGCATTCGCTTTGCATGGATAAACAAAGTGCGACGAATTGTCCGATGAATAAATTCCTGTCAGCATCCTTTAAGTGCACTTTTCTACAGTCATTACCCATAAGGGATTTGGAAGGATGATAGAACGCTTTACCGACGGCTCCATTCCTATTCAGGGCAATATATCCAAAATCGAGAGTATCGTTGATGTTTCCAACAAAATAGCCAACGCCATTGTTCGTTCCGCCGGAAGTGATATACGGCGTATTGCCCTTTACGCGTTCAGCCGCATAAATATCTCTACCGGATGTGACCGCTCCAATTTCTTCAAGATGGAAAGCGCGCCACTCCTTCTCGTTCAACGCCGGAATCTCAGCAACTTCACCTAGTTCCGCGATGCGTGCTTCGACATAGTCACGATATTTAGCGAGCATCGTGTCACGCTTCTGCTGTGCATACTCCGCCATATATTCGTAATCAGGTTCGCCAGAATCATTGACGGGAAGCATGATGCGCTCACGCTTAACGACATTTAATTGCGCCTGTCTACCGTACGAATATTTCGACCCGTTGCGCATAATCATTTCGGCAATAAACTGACTATTGTTCGCATCTAAATTGTTATTGTTTATTACGCTGACATCGTGCGAACAATAAAACGGAGCTGATTGATGTTAGCGCCGGAATAATTTAGCCAAATATAGTCGGCCGAGATTGACCAATCCCGGCCGACCCATTTTAGCCAACACGCCCGCATCTATGACTTTCCTATCGCATTCCTACATCCCCTCGGGCTGG
>ENA-OQCZ01000168-OQCZ01000168.1-human-gut-metagenome-genome-assembly--contig:-NODE-168-length-22969-cov-7.990150_pt1 | contig 22969 bp, 16 predicted proteins | sample MGYA00242505_ERZ504594 | MGnify/ENA primary metagenome ERZ504594 (study PRJEB26092, sample SAMD00036329) | human gut metagenome | host: Homo sapiens | study: EMG produced TPA metagenomics assembly of... | reverse complement strand
GGCGGATCTTTCCAAGCTCCAGACCATTTGCGCCGAAGTACAGCTTCAGGTAGTGGTTCGGGCCGAAGAAGAAGCCAAGGTCTCTCGTCTCTTTGATCCACTCACCTTTTGTTCCGCGGATGCTGATCATAGTTTTCACGATATTGTCGATGTACACGGTTACCGGCAGCTGTGCGAGGTCTTCCAGATCGGATTTCATCTCGATTTCGATATCGTACGTTCCCATCTTGTCAGCCAGAATCGTAACACCGCATACTTCACTGTTTCCTTTTTTCGTGTTCCATGCGGATGCGTCGATCACAACATCTCCCGTTGCCGGATCTGCCTCGTATGTTACAAGATCTGCTGCAACGAAATCGTTGTCGCCCATCTGCTCCTGTGCTTCTTTCTCTTCCTCGCTGATGCGGTCCAGGAACCGTAAGATGCTTGGAGTTCCAAGGATGAAATGCAGGACATTCATCGCATTTCTCTGCAGGTCGCCTCTTGTGATCTCGCCGTTTTCCAGTGCCTCTTTCACATCGTCCTGTCCCATATCGGAGCAGTCGGTGCATACCATGAAGACATCGTTTCCGGCAGATACCATCGGTGCATGGGTTGTTTTGGTTGCTTCATATCCCTCACGGTTTGACATTGCCCACCAGTCAGTCATAACGAAGCCGTCGTAGTTCCACTCGCCGCGCAGAATCGTGGTCAGAAGATCGTAATTTCCTGCAGTCCAGATGCCGTTGACCGGTCCGTAAGTGCTCATGATGGATCTTGCGCCGCCTTCTTTGACTGCGATTTCATATCCCTTCAGATAGATTTCACGCAGGGCACGCTCGGAAACAACGGCGTCCACATGATGTCGGTTAGACTCCTGGTTATTTGCACAGAAGTGTTTGATGGTTCCGGTTACATCGGATTTTTCCATACCAAGAATCTGTACGGCACTGATCCATCCGGTCAGGTACGGATCCTCGGAGATATACTCAAAGTTACGGCCGTTCAGCGGGTTTCTGTGAATATTCATACCAGGTCCGAGCAGGGCATCGACACGGTTCTGTCTCATCTCGCGTCCTGCCATCTCGTACAGATCTTCTACCAGCGGAAGGTCAAACGTACAGCCAAGCAGGGTTCCGTTCGGCATGGAGAAGGCTCTCGTTCCGCAGTCAAAGCGGAGTCCGGACGGGCCGTCGGTACAGCAGGCTGCCGGAATACCGAATTCCTGCAGTTCCGGTGTCAGGCCGCCGAATGCTGCTGCGGTTCCCGGAGTAACCTTCGGGCTGCACATGCCCTCGCCGCGGAAGATGCAGATCAGATCTTCATCGGAAAGCTGTGCCACGAACTCTTCCATCGTTACTTTCTTATCCAGGACATCACCGAGCTTGTAGCCTTTGTCACCGGTATAGGTGATCGGCTCCATGCGGTTTTCTTTCATGCGCTCGATCGGATCTACGGTGCGCAGAGGAGCTGCCTCATATCCCGGTTTTAACGTTCCGTCTTCGCCCGGAACAGCTTTCATGCGCTCAAATGCTTCTACCGGAGCCATGGCCTCGGTCAGGATCTCAACCACTTTGAACGGCTGCTCGTATGCACCGGCAAAGGCTGCGCTTCTGACATCGCTTCCGACGTAGAACTCATAACTGCCCTCTTCGAGTACGTAGCAGGATTTGTGGCCGGTTGCACCGCTGTCATCGTAGGATGCAAAGCTCTCTTTGGTCACATCGATCGTCAGCGTCTCTTTTGCGCCTGGTGCAAGAACACCGGTCTTTGCAAAACCGACGAGTGCGCGGGATGGTTTTCCAAGAACACCCTGCGGAGCTTTTACATAAACCTGAACAACCTCTTTACCATCCGTTTTGCCGGTATTTTCAACGGTTGCCGTCACGGTTACATTGTCAACATCTTTCTCTTTGGCCTCTGCGGTCACGGCAAATGTCGTATAGGAAAGACCAAAACCGAACGGATACAATACTTTCTCTTTTGCAAAGGTCTCAAAGTAGCGGTATCCGACGTAGATATCCTCTTTGTACTCATTGCGGGTCAGATCGCCGAAGCAGCTTTGGGACGGATAGTCCTCGATATTCTCTGCAATCGTGTCGGTCAGCTTACCGCACGGATTGACTCTTCCCATCAGTACATCGGCAACACCGTTTCCGCCTTCCTGACCACCCTGCCATACATAGAGAACAGCTGCCGGATTGCACTCTTTCACCCATTTCATGTCGATAATGTTTCCGACGTTCAGCACAACGATTGTTCTTGCAAATGCTTTGCTGACTTTTTCTACCATCTCTTTTTCAGTATCGGTTAAGAGATAGCTGCCTGCCTCATTTTTGTTGTCCTGATCCTCACCTGCGGTACGGCCTACAACAACGATGGCTGCATCGGCGCCTTTTGCACTCTCCACGATCTCGTCGGTCAGCTCCATCTCTTTTTGGGACCACGGCACCTTGCCCCAGCCCTGTCCTTCGTCGTACGGATTTTTCTCGATCCATTTTTCGTATGTTCCAAGAAGATTCTCGTCGAGTGTAATGTCTTTTTCTTCTTTTAAGGCATCCAGAATACCGACAACGTATTTCGTATTGACAAGACCGCCGGAGCCAAGTCCGCTCTTATAATAGTGGAATGCAATTCTTCCGAAAACAGCCACTTTGTCTCCTTTTCGAAGCGGGAGTGCCTCATTTTCGTTTTTCAGAAGTACACAGCCTTCTGCCGCTGCCTGACGGGCCAGTGCTGCATATTTGTTGAAATCCAGTGGTGTAAATTTTCCCATTTTGTTCCCCTTTCTCCTGTATCCTTTCTGATCCGACAAGTGCCGGGACACCTGATACTTCCGGGTCCCGGCACCTGTTCTGGTCTCTTGTCTTTTATTATCTCGTATTCCTGGCTTTTTTTCCAGTTCTTTTCTTATCTTTTTTTCGTCTGATATTGACCTTTTTGTTCCTGTCTTATCCGATCAGTCCCTGGACAATTAATACCAGAAGCAGCAACGGCAGAATATAAGAAAGATAAACCCGTACCCAGTCCGGCACTTTCAGGCCCCCGCCCTTATTTGCCTCTGCCTGGTAGTTTTTGAAGCCCCAGCCCCATTTTGAAGTACAGAACAGAAGGTAAATCAGAGAGCCGACCGGCAGCAGAAGGTTGCTGACGATAAAGTCCTCAAGATCAAGAACGGTGCTTCCTGCGCCGAGCGGCTGGAATCCGGACCACACATTGTAGCCGAGTGCACACGGCAGGGATCCTAAGATCACCAGAATGCAGTTGATGATGGCTGACTGTTTTCTGGAAACGCCGAAAATCTCAGAAAAACAGCACATGATATTCTCAAATACAGCAATGATGGTAGACAGCGCCGCAAAGAACAGGAACAGGAAGAAGAAGCTTCCGAAAATCCGTCCGCCCTTCATCGAGGTGAAAATGTGCGGCAGCGTCATAAAGATCAGCTTCGGGCCGCTGTCCGGCTGTACGTTGTAGGAGAAGCACGCCGGGAAAATGATGAGGCCTGCGGTAATCGCTACAAACGTATCGAGCGCTGCAATGCTGACTGCCTCGCCGAGCAGGGATTTTCCGCCGTTTAAGTAACTGCCGAAAATCAGCATCGCGCCGATACCAAGGCTCAGCGTAAAAAATGCCTGGCTCATCGCGTTTGTGATAATGTGGAACAGTCCCACCTGTTCGATCTGCTGCATATCCGGCACCAGATAGAATTTCAGTCCCTCTTTGGCACCCGGCATCGTAAAGCTGTAAAACGCAAGGAAAATCATGATGACCATCAGCACGATCATCATCACCTTTGTGACACGCTCCACGCCGTTCTGCAGACCAACCGAACAGATCAGAAAACCTGCAATTGTAATAATCAGCATGGTAATGACAAGAATCGACGGAGATGAAAGCATCTCGTTGAATTTTCCGGTTACGACGTCGCCTGTCAGGCCGCTGAATTTTCCGATTAAAAAGCTGTAGAAATAGTACAGCATCCAGCCTGCAACGACGGTGTAGAACATCATCAGCAGATAGTTTCCGATGAGGGCAACGTATCCGTGGATATGCCACTTCTGCCCTTTCTTCTCCAGTTCCCCATACGCGCGCACGGTACTCTTTTTGCTTCCTCTTCCGATGGCAAGCTCCATCGACAGAATCGGAACTCCCATAATGGCAAGGAACAACAGATAAAACAGCACGAAAATGCCGCCTCCGTTGTTTCCTACCATGTACGGAAATTTCCATACATTTCCGATGCCGATGGCACATCCTGCCGAAAGCAGAAGAAAGCCAAGGCGCGATTGGAATGTTTCTCGTTCCATTTGTTTTGTTTCCTCCCTTTATTTCTTCGTACAAAACTCAGATTTCAGACGGCACCGTTCTGCCGTTCTTTCCGGTACGACGATGGTGAAATTCCCATATGATGACGGAAAACTTTTCCGGGGCTCATCTCATACGTTTTTCCGTTTTTTCTAAACCATCCGGTTCCGGAAAGTGTATACTGCATCAGCCACCCGGAATACGTTCCCCGCTCTGCATTATGAAACGCATACGGTTCCTTCCATCTTATCTCCACTCCGCCGTCCAGCAGCTGAAACGGAGCTTCCGGCCAGTGATCCCGATCCAGGATTCCATATACTCCGATCAGATCTCCATCAAAAAATCACCTCTTTTATCCGGTTTGTCTTCTTGTTTTGCACTATGCTCTCTATTATACTTTTCTTATCAGAAAAAAACAAGCAATTGCTGCGGCGAAAAGGCTCACTTTAAACGGCAGTTTCTCTGCAGCGCTTGCTCCGCATGCCTGCACCGTATGCCGGTTTGAGACACGGTAACCCTTTTTAACCGATGACCGGCAATGCCCTGCCCGGGGCAGAAACCTTTTTTGTTTCCTCCGGGCAGGGCATATTTTTCTATTCTCAATTCCTATTTATTCTCTATTCATACCGCGCAATCTCTTTCCGCAGCCGTTTCATAATCCGTTTTTCCAGCCGCGAGATATACGACTGGGAAATCCCGAGAAGATCCGCGACTTCTTTCTGCGTTTTCTCCCGTCCCTCCGGCATATTGATGCCGAACCGGAGCTTCACAATCACCTGCTCCCGCTCCGAGAGCTTGCTGATTGCACTTCCGAGCACGCGGTGTTCCGCCTCCTGCTCGAGACCCTGGTAGATCACATCCTCCTCCGTTCCGAGGATATCGGACAAGAGCAGTTCATTTCCATCCCAGTCCACATTGAGCGGCTCATCAATCGAAACTTCCATGCGCGTCTTGTTGTTTCTCCGCAGATACATCAGAATCTCGTTCTCGATGCACCGGGACGCGTACGTGGCGAGCTTGATCTTTTTCTCCGGATTGAACGTGTTGATCGCCTTGATGAGGCCGATCGTCCCAATCGAGATCAGATCCTCCACACCGACTCCCGTGTTGTCAAATTTCTGTGCAATGTAGACGACAAGGCGCAGATTGTGTTCGATCAGCTCGCTCCTTGCCGTCTCGTTTTCCGGATCGGAAAGCCCGGCGATCGCGTCCGCCTCCGCCTGGCCCTCCAGAGGCGCCGGGAGAACGTCTGCGCCTCCGATATAGAAAATCTCCCCTGTCTGACGAAATACAGCCGGTACGGACCGCGGCAGCATACGAAGCCGGAATCCGTTTGGCAGTGCAGCCTGCAGCATACTTCATTCCTCCTGTCCTTCCATGAGATCTGGATGCAAAATTATTTCATAGCCCCTGGGAGATGAACTATTTTCTCCGCCAAGCGCAATCAGCGGTCCGCTTATGTGCCTGGCTGTATGTTCTGTCACAAGAATCATTTCCGAGATCCGGATCACCGGCAGAAAGCCCCCGCCTTCCAGTCCGCGAAACGGTATGTAACGGGGCTGCAGCGCAAGAAGCTGTTCCGGCTCCGGCACCGTCTCGTGCCTTGCAAGCGCCGCAATCCCTGTCCGCATTTTGTCCGGGAACAATTCGAGTATCACAGTGTACGGTACGACCGAGACCGGCTTTTTGGTTGTGGCATCCCGCAAAGTATTGCCCGTGTCGTACAGTCCTTTTACTTTTTTCCATTTCCCATTCTGCACAAGCTGTACCGTAACCTGCCTGGCGTGTTCCAGGAGCATCTCCTTTCGGATCTTCAGCAGGAGGAGCGTTCCCGCATATGCGGCACTCCCGGAAAGAAGAAAAAGAAGAATTCCCCTTCCCGGCATCAGCTCCCGGAACAGGCGGTATGCACTGCCGATCAGAAAACCGGACAGTATATAGCCTGCCATTCCCACCGCAAGATCCCGTACTGTCGTGATTCTGCAGCCAGATTTCACCATCCCTGTTGTAATTCCGATTCCGACCAGGGCGAGCAGCGCACCCGGCAGATACCGTGCAAGCACGGCATACAGCACCGCATAACCGGCGCCGAGCGCGGCTGCCGCAAAACTCCTTCTTCGCGTGGCAGATCGTTTCAGAAGAAAGGAGGAAAGACGCAGAATAGTATAATTCAGCAGAAGATTCTCTGCAAAGAGAAGATCCAGAAAGATCTCATAGTGCAAAAAAACACCCCCTGCGCCTTTTGCATGGTCTGAATTTCTAACAGACCCTATTATAGACGGAGGGGGTGAATTTTTTGTCGTTTTCGGAAGAATAGCCTTCTTTTTTGATCAACAAACTTCGACACGACGCAACATTTTCGGTCTGCGGCGTGTCGAGGCAAATTCGTTATTTGCTTATTATTCTTTGCTTATCTGCGGTTTCTTAAGAAATCCGGGATCTGGATGTCCTTTTTCGGAACATTGCTTGTCACGGTCTGCTGAGCCTGTACCTGCGGCTGCACCTGAACCTGTGGCTGCGGCTGTACCGGAGCGGAAGCTTTCGGAGCAGTGTGTACCGGAGCGGCTGCCTGTGCAGAGAAACTGCTGCTGGAAAATGCGCTCTTTCTTGCATCTGCCGGCTCTTTGCGGGATACGCTTGCCTGTTTCGCCGTTGCATCGTTGAGGCCTGTTGCGATAACGGTGATCTTCGCTGTATCGGTAACAGAATCATCATACATAGCACCGAAGATGATGTTTGCATCCTCTCCAGCCAGATTCTGTACGTAACTTGCAGCATCGTTTGCATCCATAAGGGAGATATCTCCGGAAATGTTGATGATAACGTGGCTTGCACCCTCGATGGTGGTCTCAAGCAGCGGACTGGAAACAGCCTGCTGTACAGCCTCGAGCGCTTTGTCGTCGCCCTTTGCCTCGCCGATACCGATGTGGGCGATACCCTTGTCGGTCATAACGGTCTGAACATCTGCGAAGTCGAGGTTGATGAGTGCCGGCAGGTTGATCAGGTCTGTGATGCCCTGTACGGCCTGCTGCAGAACCTCGTCTGCTTTCTTTAATGCCTCCGGCATGGTTGTCCGGCGGTCTACGATTTCAAGAAGTTTGTCGTTCGGGATCACGATCAGGGTATCTACGTTTTCCTCGAGTTTTTCGATTCCCATCAGCGCATTGCTCATACGGGTTCTTGCCTCGAATTTGAACGGTTTTGTTACAACGCCGACAGTCAGAATGCCCATTTCTTTTGCAACGCCTGCTACAACCGGTGCTGCACCTGTTCCGGTTCCGCCGCCCATACCGCAGGTGACGAATACCATATCAGCGCCTTCCATGATCTGTTTGAGCTCTTCGATGCTCTCCTCGGCTGCTTTCTCTCCAACCTCAGGTTTTGCTCCTGCGCCCAGTCCCTTGGTCAGCTTCTCGCCGATCTGGAGAATGGTAGGTGCCTTACAGAGAGTCAGCGCCTGTTTATCGGTGTTGATTCCAACGAATTCAACGCCGCCGATGGATTCCTCCACCATTCTATTTACAGCATTATTTCCTGCACCACCTACACCGATTACGATAATCTTTGCAGATGATTCTGCCTCATTTGTCATGATCTCTAACAATTTCAACTTCCTCCTTTTGATTATGAACTGCTGTCTATCTCAAAATAATCTGATATTCTGATGGTCATACATAAAGATATAATATAATTTCTTCGGAAAATAATCAACTGTTTTTTTCGTATTTCATAAAAAATTCAGGATTATTGCGTTTTTTTGACGGCTTTCCTTTCCTCTTATACATCTTTCGAGAAGACAAAGCTGCTGTCGCCGTCCTTGTAATCCTCCATATGGAGTTCTCCGGAAAGACCGGAAAGGCTCGGCAGGATTGCTGCTACGCGCGTCATCTTTTCTTCTAACGCCGTATCGGTTCCAAGCAGAATCCGCACGGTATCATAGTAATGCAGAATAATTTCGCTGTTCTCATTAAATTCCACACTGTCCGGCGTGATATTGTATTTCTCCGTCATTCTCGTAAGTGCGAGCATGGTGCGGAAAACTGCCGGTTTTTCAACCGGGAGCTGCTTGTTCACGGTCACATAGTCAAACGTAAGTCCTGTTACAAGCGGAACATCGGAAAGGGTCGGCTGAAAGTCTGTCGTTGTCACACGTGCACTTTTAATCGTATCCGCCGAGAGCGCACCGTCGGACGTACTGCTTTCGGATGCTGTGCCATCGGATGATACGCTTTCGGATGCAAGCGACTCACTCGTAAGAGATCCATCCGCACTCGTTCCATCGGAGGCGGTTCCGTCGGAAGGCTCACCCTCCGCAGGTGTTTCCTGCTCCTCGTCCACGCACTCCAGCACGATGCCGTTCTTGTCAAAATAGACCTTCTGGCCTTCGTACTCGACATAACCGACCACTTTTTTCTCATTTACCTGGATGCAGATGGTGTCATAGCTTACAAACGTAAACTCCACGGAGTTCATAAAAGGAATATCGCTCATATCAACCTTCGAATGAAACGTCGTAAGAAGCACCGTGTTTTTCATCCACTTGTCGTCCGCGACCATCTCTTTGATTTCATCTTTTGTATACCGGGTGTTCCCCGCCACCTGGATATTGCGGATTTTGAACACATTAAAAAACAAGGCACCTGCAAGGCCGACGCCAAGCACCACCCCGGTCAGAATCCGTATTTTTCTGTTTTTCTTCTTTTTTCTGTTTTTTTTCTGTCTCATATTTCTTTTTCTACGATAATCTTGGCTCCGAGTTCCCGGAGCGTTTCTGGAAACCGTTCATACCCCCGCTCAATCAGTTCTGTCTGCCGGATTGTGGAAAATCCTTCTGCGGCAAGCGCCGCCGATACGAGTGCCGCGCCGCCCCGAAGATCCTGGGAAACAACTTCTGCACCGTGCAGACGGCTTTTTTCGGCCGTCAGCCATTTTCCGCAGATCTGCAGCGTACCGCCCATTTTCTGCAGCTCCTCTGCCGTCCGGAGGCGGTCCTCAAATACATTTTCACAGATACAGCTCTTTCCTTCCAGCGTCATCGCTGCCGCCAGATACAGCGACTGCAGATCCGTCGGAAAACCGGGATATTCCTCTGTCTCCACGTACGGAACAGCATGCTGCACGTTTTTGCTGTCTGCTACCAGTGTACCACTCTTCCTTGTATATTGTCCACCTATTTTCTGATAGAGGGACAGAACCGCCCCCATTTCGTCCAGCGGCGCGCCGGAAAGCGTCAGGTGCCCCCGCGTCGCCGCGCCCATCAGAAGATACGTCCCTGCCGCGATCCGGTCACCCGGAACACGATACCGGCAGCCGGACAGCAGTCTCTTTCCCTGCCTTCCGTAAACGGTAATCTGCTCCGTCCCCTCGCCGGTAATCTCCGCTCCCATGGCCTTAAGAAACCGGCAGAGATGAACCACTTCCGGCTCCCGCGCACAATGCTCCAGCCTTGTTGCACCTTCCGCTCCGACAGCAAAAAGAACCGCATTTTCCGTCGCCCCGACACTCTTTTTCGGAAAGCAGAGCACGGCTCCTTTCGGATGATCTGCCTTTGCCCGAATGGTGCCGTCCTCCTCGAAGACCTCGGCTCCCAGAAGCTCCATTGCCCTCTGATGCAGGTCCGTCGGCCGCTTTCCGATCCGGCAGCCGCCGGCCCCTGCAAGGTATGCCTCCCCTGTCCTTGCAAGAAGACTTCCCAGAAACAAAAGAGAGGCGCGCAGTCTCTTCGAAAGCGCTCCCTCCACACGGCTTTTTTCGATCTTTTCACAGTTCAGGTGGAGCGCATTCCTCTCCCACCAGACTGTTCCGCCAAGGCTTCTTACAATCTCCGCCATATCCTCCACATCGGAAATCTTCGGGCAGCCTTCCAGCACGACCTCCTCTTTTGTCAGAACCGCCGCCGCGATCATGGGAAGAACGGCATTTTTGGAACCCTGGACTGTTACCGTTCCGCAAAGCCGCCTTCCGCCGAGAATCTGATATACTCCCACCTGTTCTCTCCCATCCGGCCTCTCTTTTTACGGTATGCATTACACTCCCGTTTTGTTCCCGTTCTGCAGCGCTTTTCCGCCTTTTTAATCGGTGTCCCTCGAGACCGACAGGGCAAGCCCCATCTCGCCGAGCAGAAACAACACGGAGGTGCCGCCGTAACTGATAAAAGGCAGCGTAATGCCGGTATTCGGAATCGTATTTGTCACAACCGCGATGTTCAGAATCACCTGAAGCGCAATATGCCCCATAATTCCGCCCGCAATCAGTGCTCCGCCAAGATCCCGCGCATGGATCGAAATGACCATCAAGCGCCAGATCAGCACCGCAAACACGGCGATCACCAGGCAGGCGCCGAACAGTCCGCCCTCCTCACAGATAATCGAAAAGATCATATCATTCTGCGCTTCCGGCACAAAGCCAAGCTTCTGCAGGCCTTTTCCAAGCCCGCAGCCAAAGATTCTCCCGCTGCCGATCGCATAGAGTCCCTGAATGGTCTGGAACCCCTTCTCGTACGCCTCCGGGTTGCGCCAGATGGCAAGGCGTTCAAGGCGGTAGCTCTCCATCATCAGAAAAACGGCAATAAACCCGATGCCGGCGCCTCCGATTCCGAGAAACGGCAGGTAGCCCGGATGTGAAATAAAGATCAGAAACGCACAGATTCCGAGCAAAATAATCGCCGTACTTAAGTTATTGCTTCCGACAAGCGCTGCAATCGGCAGGGTGCACAGCACCGCCTTTGTCATAAACCAGAGACTGTCGGACCGGCCTTTCGTGTGCTCCATCACCCAGGGCAGGAAGAGAATCACCGCCATCTTGGCAAATTCCGAGGGCTGGAACGATAAGGGGCCAAGCTTTAACCACCGCTTCGAGCCGTTGTACTCACTTCCGAAAAAGAGCACCGCCGTCGAGAGCGCAAGGGAAGCCGCATAAAACCACGGTGCCAGTGCAAACAGCCGCCGGTAATCTATTTTTGCAACCGCATACATACCGATCACACCGAGCGCACTTGCAAAGAGCTGCTTCTTGAAATAATAAGCCGGGTCATGGAATCTGACCCGGCCGTTATACGCGCTGGCGCTGTACAGAATCACAAGGCCAAGGCCAAGCAGAATCCATACCGTCACCAGCAGCGTCCCATCTATTTTTTTCTCTTTTTCCTTCCGCATCCGCGCCACACCCGCCGTTCGCTCTTTTTCAGCTTATGCGGGATAGTTTCCTGATATGACGTTTTTACAGTGCTCTTACGTACTCCTTAAACAGCTCACCGCGCTGCTCATAGCTCTTAAACTGATCCCAGCTTGCGCAGGCCGGGGAAAGAAGAACCGCATCCCCTGCATTTGCCTTGTCGTGGCAGATCTGTACGGCTTCTTTTAAGTTGTCTGCCATGATAATGTCGTTGAATCCGACGTTTCTTGCCGCTTTTGCGATCTTCTCTTTCGTATCTCCGATCAAAACCAGGAAACGTACCTTTCCATCGAATGCCTGAATCCACTCTTCGTAGGTGGACTGCTTGTCGTAGCCGCCGCCGATCAGCAGAGTCGGGCGGTTCATCGCCTGGATGCCTTTGATGGCCGCATCCGGATTCGTTCCCTTGGAATCGTTGTAATATGCCACGCCGTCCTTCTCGCAGACATACTCGATGCGGTGCTCTACCCCTGCAAACTCCTGAATGACTTTGCGGACAGTTTCCATCGGCACGCCTGCATGAAGTGCCATCGCAGAAGCAACCATGACGTTTTCAAAATTATGTAGGCCGAGCAGTTTTAAGTCGTCGGTTCTGGTCAGAAGCTCCGTCTCGCCGTTCTTTGCAATGCGGATTTCGCCGTCCTGATAATAGATGCCGTCCTTTAACGCACGCAGACTCGAGAAGTACATCACCTGTACTTTCTTCTCTGCCATCAGTTTCTCGCCGAACGGGCGCAGGATTTCGTCCTCATAATTCAGCACACAGAGATCATCCATCGTCTGATTTTCGGTGATACACTCTTTCACGCGGATATACTCTTCCATCGTGTGATGGCGGTTCAGATGATCCTCGGTAATGTTTGTGATCGCACTTGCCGCCGGATGGAACTCTTTGATGGTTTCCAGCTGGAAGCTGCTGATCTCGGCAACCGTTACGGTATCATCTGTCGTGTCGAGTGCCGCGGATGTGTACGGGGTTCCGATGTTTCCGACCACTTTTACTTCCGGCTGATATGCTTTCATGATCTCGCCGAGCAGCGATGTTGTGGTGGTCTTTCCGTTAGTACCGGTAATCGCAAGCACTTTTCCGCGGCTTACCTGATACGCCAGCTCCACTTCACCGATGACCGGGATCTCTTTTTCTTTCATTTTAAGGACAACCGGCAGATCCGTCGGAACGCCCGGGCTTAAAACGACAAGATCAAGGCTGTCGAGCATCTCCTCCGGGAGCTCGCCTAAGACAACTTCCACGCTGTCACGGCTCTCTAATTTTTTTAAGATTTCTTCTTTTTCGAGTTTGTCATTTCCATCGTAAAGAACGACAGAAGCACCTTTCTTGTGCAGCAGCTCCTCCGCTGCAATTCCACTCTTTCCGGTTCCGAAAACCAGTACTTTTTTTCCTGCGAAAATCATGTTTGATTACCTCCATATTTTAAAGCCCCATCAATGCGATCAGGCATAGTATCGCTGTGATTGTAGCAAACACCGTCACAATCTGTGTCTCCGACCAGCCCATCAGCTCGAAATGGTGATGGATCGGCGTCATCTTGAAGATCCGTTTTCCCTTCGTCAGTTTGAAGAATGACACCTGCAGGATCACAGAGAGAATCTCCATCATATAAATGAATCCCACAAGCGGCAGAAATAAGGGGAGACGTAAGAAACACGCCATTCCCGAGACGAAACCGCCGAGTGCCAGACTTCCGGTATCGCCCATAAAGACGCGGGCAGGAAATACATTGAATACCAGAAACCCCAGCAGACTCCCGATAACCGCAAGCGGGGACGGGGAAACACCGTTTCCGAGGCCGATCGATGCCACGGAAAAGAAAACAGCATTTAAAATCGTCACACTCGCCGCCAGTCCGTCAAGGCCGTCGGTAAAGTTGACACCGTTGACCGTTCCAAGAATCACAAAGGCGAGAAACGGAATCGTAAAAATCCCTGCGTCCAGCTCTTTGCCTGGAAGGAACGGAATGCGCATCCGGAGGGAAATTCCGGAAAAACGCGCCAAATACCACAGAAAGACTGCTGTAATCACTGCCTGCAGTGCCATTTTCTGCTTCGGGTACAGCCCGTCGCTGCGGTGCAGCACGACTTTCAGATAGTCATCGAGAAAGCCGATCAGGCCAAAACCAAGCGTCAGAAACAGCACCGGAACCACTTCCGCTCCCTCTTTCCGGAAAAGGAGGGAAACTGCGGTAAACGCCGCCAGAAACATCACGCCGCCCATCGTCGGGGTTCCCGCTTTTTTATGGTGGCTCGGCACACCCTCTTCCCGCTCCTTCTGCCCCGCTTTGACTTTTCGCAGAAACGGGATCAGAACCGGCCCCAGCGCCAGGCTGATGCCAAAGGAAAGAAGAACCGGCAGGATCATTTCTCTTTTCATAGACGCACCTCTTCCTTTTTGTACGGATTGTGTACGGAACAGGCATGTCAAAATATTTTCTCCAGCCTATTCAGTATATAGCTTTTTGTTCTGTTTCGCAACCTTCTTTTATAATCCAAGTTACGGTTCGCTCAGCAGTGAAACACTTGCTGTTTCGCTGCGTAAGAAAGTGATTCAGGTGTGAGCAGCCCTCCTTTTGCAAAGCAAAACTTTAAATGAGGGCTGCGAAGGACACAATTCTCAGGTTTCCTGAGAATTGTGTCCAATACCGAGATACGGAAGTACATTGGAAAAGATATCGCGGATCACCGGCGCGCAGATCGTTCCGCCGTAGTAGACGCCCTGCGGATTGCGGATAATGCAAAGCCCCAGCACCGTCGGATGCTCCGCCGGGGTGAAGCCGAGGAATGAGGAAATATAGCGGTTGGCGCTCCGCGGAAGTGTCTGCGAAGTTGCCGTCTTTCCGCCGATGGAATATCCCTCGAGGTACGCATTCTTTCCAGACCCTTCTGAAACGACGCTTTCCAGAATTTCGCGCACCGTCCTGGAAGTTTCTTCCGAAAGAACCCCTTCTTTTTCCGGAAAATTCAGATGCTTTACAACATTTCCTTCTTCATCGAGCACATCCGTTGCGACATGCGGCGTCACCATTTTTCCGCCGTTGACGAGCGCAGAGACCGTCGCCGCCAGGCGGATCGGCGTGATCTGGAAGGACTGGCCGAATGCCATCGTCGCAAGCTCAACCTCTCCGATGTTTTCCTCCTTGTGCATAATCGTCGATGCCTCGCCCGGCAGATCGATCCCCGTCTTTTCCATCAGGCCGAAATTCCGGAAGTAATCACAGAACTTTTCCACACCGAGCCGCAGCCCCACTTCAATGAACACCGGGTTGCACGAGTTCTGCGCGCCCTGCACGAAGTTTTCGGCTCCGTGTCCCGTCCGCTTGTGGCAGTGGATCCGGCGGTCCTCCACGATTTTGTAGCCGGGACAGAAAAACGAATCGTTCGGCGACACAACGCCCTCCGAAAGTCCCGCCGACATCGTGATGATCTTAAAGGTAGATCCCGGCTCGTACGTATCGTTGATGCAGGCATTCCGCCACATCTGGTTCAGCAGATCCTGAATTTCTTTTTCCGAAAGTCCCGTTGTATCCTGCTGCAGCGTGAACGGATCGTTGAGGTCGAACTCCGGCACATTGACACAGGCATAGATTTCTCCGTTCTGCGGATTCATAAGAAGAATCGAGACGCTGTCCGCCTGTTTTTCTGCCATCGCCTTTTCCGCCGCCTGCTGGCAGTACGCCTGGATATTGACATCCAGGCTGACCTTTAAGTCCCTTCCCGCCACCGGCTCCTGGCGGCTCTCCCCGATGCCGTTCTGCTCAATCCCGCGCGCATCCGTTGTCGTCAGGATTTTTCCGTTGATTCCTTTTAAAATTTCCTCATATTCCACCTCCAGTCCGATGATGCCCTGATTATCGCCTCCGGTGAAGCCGATAACGCGCGACGCCAGCTTCCCTTTGGGGTAATACCGCTTGAAATCCTCATCCACTTTTACCCCCGCGTATCCGTACGACCGGATGGTATCACCCGTCTTCTTGTCCACATTCGTCTTGACACGCTCGATTGAAGACCGCTTCTCCACGCGTTTCCGCGCCGTCTCCTCCGAAATTCCAAGCTCTTTTACCAGCATCGCAATCACCGCCTCCGGCTCCTCGATCTGGCTGTGGATCACGGAAATCGTACAGACCGTGCGGTTTGCCGCGAGAACTTCCCCGTTTGCATCAAGAATCCGGCCGCGCGCCGCCTTGATCCCGCGCTCCCGCTCGTGCAGATCATCCGCCTTCTCGGAATAATAGACGGACCGGAACACACACAGATACACCAGCCGCCCGGCAAGTCCGACCATCATTCCCATGCAGAGTACCCACAGAAGAACCGTCTTTTTCCGGTGATACGTTTTGTTTTTACGCATAGAATACCCCATAGCCGAATCCATTATGATAACACTATATGGAAACTGCTATGGGGTTATGTCTTTTGTTTTTTATGTTTTTTTACTCTTCATTGATGAGATCCAGCTCGGCGTTTGTCAGACCGCCGTTCTCGATATTGCTGTTTTCGGCACTGTTTTCCGTATCGTCTTCCTGTACCGGTGCCGCTACGTTTGGATCATCCGTTCCGGTCTCGGAGCCTTCGCCCGTCACACCGTCCGTATCATCCGGGAATACGTTCAAATACGGCAGCAGTTCTGTGTAGATCTCTTTTACGATCTCCTGTGCCAGCACACTGTTCGCCTGATTTTCTACATCCGGCTCGTCCACAATCGCGTAAACAACAGCTTTCGGGTTTTCTACCGGTGCAAATCCGATAAAGGAAACGAGATATTTTCCATTGCCTCGCGGATACTTCTGTGCAGTACCTGTTTTTCCTCCCATCGTGTAACCGGCAACCTTTGCACTCTGGCCGCTTCCATCGGTCACGACTCCCTGGAGGAAACTTCTCATTTTATCGCTGATTTCCGCGGAAACCGTCTGACGCACCAGATTCGGCTCATTGCTCTCAACAACGGCTCCTGTGCTGTCCGTGATCGTCTTCATCACATGCGGCTGGTAATAATTGCCTCCGTTGATCAGAGAGGAAAACGCAGCTGCCTGCTGTACCATCGTCACGGTATAGCCCTGCCCGAATGTACTCGTTGCAAGCTCGGTCGGTCCCATGGTATCCTCCGTGTGAACCAGGCCGTACGCCTCACCCGGCAGGTCAATTCCCGTCAGACTGCCGAAACCGAAAATATCCTGATAGCGGAGAAATTCCGCTGCTCCCATCTTCTGTCCGATCTGCATCATACCAGCGTTGCAGGAGTTTTTCAGTACATCGGCCGGTGTCTGTACGCCATGTGTTCCCGGATAAGCTCCGCAGCGGATCATCTGCCCTGCAATCGTCTCAAACCCCTCACAGTCAAACAGGGTATCATCATCGATTACATCGAGGGAATATGCCGCCGCCACGTTCATCGGTTTTGCCGTGGAACCTGGCTCATATGCATCGGAAATACAGTAGTTTTTCCAGATGGCACTCAAAGCCTCCATTGTCTCGTTATCGTTCATCGCATCAATTTCTTCCTGCGAATAGAACGGTGTCAGATCTCTTGGATTGTTCAGGTCATACCAGTCGGAAGAATCCATACCAAGAATCTCTCCATTGTTCGGATCCATCACGACAACGCCGATATTCTTTGCCGCTTTTGTCTGACGGTTCGTCTCAGTGTCCGATTCGTCCGCGCCGTTCTGGACATGAATCCGCTCATTGTAATTCTCGATCGCCGTGCGGATGATCTTCTGAATATTTACATCAATCGTCGTAACCACGTTTTTGCCCGGCTGTGCCTCGATGATCGTCTGTTCCATATCCGCATCTTCGTTGTAATAGCCGAACTGGCGGCCATTCACGCCATTTAAGATACTGGAATAATACCCTTCGATTCCCCAGTCTGCCGTGTCTCCTGAATACGTAAAGCCGATCAGATCGCAGGCAAGTGAATTTAACGGATACGTTCTGTGGTAGGATTCCTCGAACCAGACGCCGCGGATGTTGGCACGGTATGCTTTTTCCGCCTGCTCGTTCTCATCGAGCTCCTTGTTCTTTTTGTCCGCGTACTCGTCCACATAGGCCTCAAACGCTTTTTTCGCGTCCATCGAGACCTCTCTGGCGAGAACCTGGTACTGGCTTTCTTTTGTCGTTTCGCCGGTCAGACGATCCCGGATATCCGTCTCGTCGAGTCCGAAGTATTCAACCAGTGCTGCTACGGTCGGATCGACGTACGGATGGGTATCGTTCTTTTCTTCATCTTTTACCGTCGTATTGGCAAGTTTACAGTCGAGAATAACGTTGTAAACCTTCTCACTCGTTGCCAGAATCGTTCCGTTCCGGTCGGTGATACTTCCCCGCTGGAATGGAATTGTCCTGCTGTCGTAGGACTGCTGCGTCTGGCTTAAAACCTGTCTTTCGTATTTTTCTCCCTTTGTGGCATTCACATACGTAATGTCAATCGCTAAAGCAACAAAAACCAGCATCACTCCCAAAAAGAGTGCTACCAGTTTTCTGCTCATACGCCCACTTGTCTTCCGTCTCCGGAATGTCCCCGCTTCGTTTTTTATTTTTTTTCTGTTTACTCACGTTTTCACCTATTTCGCATCCGGAACATCCTGATACTGTCTCACATAGCTGTTTTCTGAATCATCGAAATAAATTACCTGGGACTCATCTGCATATTTCATGCCGAGCCGGTTCTGTGCTGCTTCTTTGACTGCCTCAAGATCTTCGGAGGCAACCGTTGTATTGTAATAGGCGTCATTGTCCGCCTTCAGATCGCTCAATTCTTTTTCTTTGCTGGTAATGTCTTCCGCCTGCGTGGTAACCTACGGTCTGCAACTTGACATACGCAACACACGCCGCGATACACAGTGTGCAGACAATGGCAAGAAAAACAGCGTAGCCCGCGCTGATCTGTGTCGCCCGTGCCCGGTTTCTTCTTGTCTGGCTGCTCACACCCGATTTCAGAGGCCGTGCTTCTTTTGGTGCTTCCTGCGGCTGTGCTGCAAGACGCCGTACCGCACTTCCGCCCCTTTCGCTGATTTGCTTTGTTATCCTTAGCATACCGTCCGGTAGTAATCTACCGGGGCAAGAACTTTTTTTTTCGAAGCCTTGAATTTTTATAAAAACAGGGAATTTTTTTTATTTTAGAAATAAGAATTGTATGTTATACTAATGAACGTTGCCACTCCCAGACAGGCAGAGAAGGGAGGGTTGACAGTGCAAGAACTATTCATTTCATTTTTTCTTTCCGTTATGGCAAGTATAGTAGCCTACTATATCTGCAAATGGCTGGACGGTAAGAAATAACTGGCAGCCAGCCTAAGGTTTAAGTCGCCTTGCCCAAAAGGCACAGAAAGCCCCACGAGTTGCAGCTCGTGGGGCTTTTGTTGACTTTGCAAGCCATTCATTTCATTGCCTATCGGCATTATAGCATATGAAAATTTAAAATGCAATATTCTTAAGTTTTAAAAATAAGATTTCTTTTTCATCTATTTTTCCACAACGCAAAAACCGGAATGCTTACACATTCCGGTTTCCAGTAGAGCGCGAGACGGGATTCGAACCCGCGACCCCAACCTTGGCAAGGTTGTACTCCACCCCTGAGCCACTCGCGCATTTATTAATTTTTATCTTGCTAAGTGCTCGCTGCACCTTACAAATGATACTATACAGGAACTCCCCTCATTTGTCAATACCTATTTTCAATTTTTTTCAAAAAAAATTCAAAAGTATCTACGATTCCCTCAATTTTCGCTCTCCATCAGACACCCGCACAGCTGTCTTCCCCCCACAAATTCACACCGAACCACCCTCCTGACGAATCCAGACTCCTTTCCATCCGTCCTCCCAACCTCACATACTCACGCCGATCCGCCTCCTAGCGGATCCAGACCTCTATCCACCCCACATGCTCACGCCGATCCGCCTCCTGGCGGATCCAGACGCTTTACCCCCGTCCCCACCGTCAGACCTCGTGCGGCTTCGTACCTGCGGTGCAGCGGGCACGAAGCCGCACGAAGTCGTCCGCGGTCGTCCGTATTCACCTCTACGCCTTCAGAATCGCGCTCAGCACATACTGATTATTTGAGAAGTTTTTCTGCGAAATATCCCCGAGTCTGATCAGGTCAACATCCAGCCACAGCTCCTCTGCTGCCACCATCATATTTGCAAACATAATCCCGAAATTCACCTCATCCCACTTCCGAAGCTTCTCCACACTGTGCTTCTTCGAGAAAATATGAATCCTGTTATCATACACCACAAATCTCCACGGCTGGCTGTTCATACTGGATGGCGACAGTCTCGCCGCTTCCAGCATCTGCGTCATCCACTGCCGCGGCACCTCTTTGAACACACAAAGATCCTCCAGCGGCAGTCTCTTTGCTTCACTTTGCCGTCTCGTATGCGAACCATGACTCTTACCAAAAGCGACGATCCCCACCAGCCGCTTTCCGTTCTTCTCAAGCTCCGCCTTTTTCACACGATTACTTCCGATAAAGCAGGTTCCCAGTCCGATACTGCACAGATACAGCACCATCTGTTCCATAATATAACCCACGTTCATCAGATATCGTTCTGACTCCTCCGAATAAAAAGCCATATAATACGGCGCCTTCACACTGAACATACTGAGCATTCTCTCCTGCCCTTTTCTGTTGTCCAGAATCGCCATATCCACACCGATGCCCGAAAACAGTGCCGGCATCTCCTTATAATGCTCCCAAATCTTATCCAAAGTCTGCGGCGGAAGCGTATCAAAACAATAATTCCTTACTGATTTTCTAACAAAAATAGCCTCATATAAATTCATACTCTCACCCTTACTTCATCTGCTATCCGTCTGTTTTTGTTACAGTTCACTGCTGAATGAACAGTAATATTTCTTTCATAGCCGGCCGCGGCCCGCTCCCCATTTTTACAGGAGCAAAGCCGCATTCCGAAAAATTTACGTTTAATCTTCCGCATTCGACAGAAATACGGAAATTCTCCCTCTTAATCGCAAATATTTTTCAATTTCCAGCTCATCCATTTTTACTCTGTAATAATATTGTAACATATCCAAAAACTTTTTCAAGGGAAAAACGCGCCAAATTTTGTATATTTTTCACACATATTTCCCATCAAATTTATGCAACTTTAAAACCTGTGCTTACGCTTCCGCGGTCAGCTTCTCCAGCTCCTCCACATAAGAAGCAAACACATCCAGCGCCTCTTCCACCGGCTCCGGCTTCGTCATATCGACGCCGCAGATCTTCAAAAGGTCAATCGGATCCATCGAGCAGCCGCCGCTTAAGAACTGTTTGTACTTCTCCACGATACCCGGCTCCCCTGCCAGGATCTTGCTGCTGATCGCAATCGCCGCCGAAAATCCCGTTGCATACTGATATACATAGAACGGTGTATAAAAATGCGGAATTCTCGCCCATTCCAGCGCGATCTGCGGATCCGAAATCATATCCGGTCCGAAATACTCCTTGTTGATCGACAGATACAGCTCCGAAATACCGTCCGCCGTCAGCGTGCCTTCCTCTGCCATCTTCTCATGAATCCGCTTCTCAAACTCCGCAAACATCGTCTGGCGGAACACCGTTCCCTTAAACTGATCCAGGAAATAATTCAGCAGGAAAATCTTCTCCTCTTTTTCTTTCGCATGCTTCAGCAGATAGCGGATCAGCAGTGCCTCGTTGCAGGTTGATGCCACCTCAGCGACAAAGAGGCGGTACTCCGCATACGTAAACGGCTGCGTATGGTTCGAATACCAGGAATGCAGCGAATGGCCCATCTCATGCGCCAGTGTGAAGACCGAATCGATATTTCCGTTAAAGCTCATCAGCACATACGGATGGGAATCGTAAGAACCCCAGGAGTAAGCACCGCTCTTTTTTCCTTCGTTCTCATAAACATCCACCCAGCGCTCCGAAAAGCCCTTGTCCAGCAGTGCCACATAATCATCCCCGAGCACGGCAAGCGCTTTCTTCACGATCTCGATCGCCTGCTCATACGTATATTTCTGCTCGTACTCTTTCGTCAGAGAAACGTAAACATCATACATATGAAGTTCATCCACACCGAGCAGCTTTTTACGCAGTGCCACGTAGCGGTACATCGCCGGCATTTTTGCATGAATCGCCTCGAGCAGCTTGTCGTAAACCAAAACCGGGATATTTCCGCCATCCAGCGATGCAGCCAGTGCAGATGGATATTTTCTTACATCTGCAAAGAATGCGGCCTGTTTCAGATTGGCACCGAACGTTGCGGCGAGCATGTTTTTGTGTTTTTCATACTCCGCATAATACTTCTCAAACGCTTCTTTTCTGACCCGGCGGTCCTTCGACTGTAAAAATCCGACGAAGGTGCCGTGGCTCAGTGGAACCTGATTTTCCTCTTCATCCGTGACCGGCTGGAATCTGAGGTCTGCGTTCGAAAATGCCGAGAAAATCTGATCCGGGCTGGATGCCATCTCTCCGGCTTTTGCAAGAACCGCCTCCATCTCCGGCGAGAGAATGTGCTCTTTCTTGCGGAAGTTTTCTTTTAATATGCGATCGTACAGACGGAGCGGCTCATATGCTTTTTCAAATTCTGTAACCGTCTCCTCGTCAAGCTCGAGGATCTCAGGCTCTACGAAAGAAGAGGCATCCGCAAGAACAGCCATCATGCTGTCCATCTTTCCGGCATAGCCCTGATACTTCTGATTTCCCATATCCTGGTGATATTTCTGGCTTGCATAGACATACAGGCTGGAAAAGACGCGGCTGATGTCATCCAGACCGGAAAGAACGTCATACAGCGCTTCTGCACTCTCTTTCATTGTTCCCTGTTTTGCGCGGAACGCTTCTATTTTCTTCGAAAGCTCCTGCTCTGTTTTCTCAAATTCTTCATCACTACCAAACAAACTCGAAAGATCCCAGCAGTACGCCGGATCCATCTCTTCTCTTTTTTTCAGTTTAATTTCTGCCATATTTCTCCCTTCATCCATCTTTTTAGACGGAACCATTTCTGCGGTTTTTCTTCTAATACTAATGTGCCGCACTTACGCTTAGTTTACCACAATTTAACCTCTAAATCTAAAATTTTTTCTTAATTTTCTTGACAAATCCATAAAACGATTGTATGATTGTACTATCAAATTAATACAGTAGTACAAAAGGAGTGAATGCCATATGCCATGGAATCTTGATTCCTCGCGGCCGATCTATCTGCAGATCATCGAGCGGGTACAGATGGACATCATCACCGGGCGCTATCAGCCGGGCGATAAGCTTCCGTCCGTCCGCGATCTCGCGCAGGAGGCCGCCGTCAACCCGAACACAATGCAGAAAGCGCTTTCCGAACTGGAACGCAGCGGACTGATCTATTCCCGAGCGGACCAGCGGACGCTTTATTACCGAAGATAAGGAGTTGATTCATCAGATGAAAAAATGAACTTGCCGCCGCAGAAGTATCTGCTTTTGTTGCCCACATGAAACAGCTCGGCATAACCCCTGGAGGAAATCCGGCAGCTACTTGCCGAAACGATTGAAGG
>ENA-OQCZ01000167-OQCZ01000167.1-human-gut-metagenome-genome-assembly--contig:-NODE-167-length-23347-cov-3.838630_pt1 | contig 23347 bp, 15 predicted proteins | sample MGYA00242505_ERZ504594 | MGnify/ENA primary metagenome ERZ504594 (study PRJEB26092, sample SAMD00036329) | human gut metagenome | host: Homo sapiens | study: EMG produced TPA metagenomics assembly of... | reverse complement strand
TAACGATGCTTTGAGAAATGTAGGTGCCTTCCAAATGTACTGTCGACTTCTTTCTCTAAACTAATCCTCAAGAGACAAGGCCGTATGGAATTTGTACGCTCGTTCTCGCTGCAGCCATTTTCCGTCCCCATTGCGTTCAATTCACCCATCTACTGGGCCTTCTTTATGAAGCAGGGCATGCAGAGCTTTGTCGACGCATTCAATACGCTGCGCACCCCAGGCCAGCGGCACAGACCTATCGCCAGAGCAGCAATCCAGACACCAAATTCCGAAGTGAGATTGACAGCGACTATCCCTTGGAGCTCCCTCGAGAACCATCCGCAAGGTAGCATGAAAGCCCTGTTTAAACGCCTCGTTTGGGGAAAGAGGATTTATTGATAGCGGCAGGTTCTCTTCCGGAGGATTTCAAGAAAGCCTACCCGGACAAGCCTCTCGCTATTACGGCTGGCGTAGAAGGCAACCTCTCCAGTATACGTATCACACAAGGCGATATCATGCTGCCGGGAGCGTTTCAGATGAACGTCACGGGTAGCATGGAGTCCGTGACGGATAGCATCCGGCGAACCGGTGAGATTCAGTTAAAGGCTCGATCCGGTAATCTGGACTTTTTGCTGGCGATGCTTCCCGCCTCCCAACGGGATCAATTTGCCATTCCTGCCGGAATTCAGTTGAAGGGGGAAGCTACAGTCGCAAATCAAGAATACCGCACCGAGCTTGTTCTTACCCAAGATAAAGGCAAAGTAGGTCTGACCGCCCGCTATAATCCGGTAAAACTGGCTTATGAGGCTAATTTACGGATAGACAGTCTGGAACCTACTCATTTCATGCCCAAAGACTCTCTATTTTGGCTGACCGCCTCTGTTAAAGCAGAAGGCCGGGGCACAGACCCTTTCTCTGAACGTACATGGGCCAAACTGGACGGTAAGATATCGGATATACGCTACGGCGCCTCATCGGTATCAGACGTATCCATCGATGGCTCTCTGGAAAAGAACTTACTGAAAGTGGATCTGCTTAGCAAATACCCGTTGGCGAAAATGGATGTCTCCTTAAACGCGACCCTCCACAAGCACGAGGTGAAAGCGATGTTGATAGCGGATGTAGAGAACATGGATTTACAGGGTATGCACTTAATGGCAAATCCCTTCGCCACCTCTTTCCAGCTCTTCGCCGAGGCAGAAAGTAATCTGGATGAAGATAACACGATCGACGTTACGTTAGGAAACTGGGAGGTCGTCACCCCAAAACAAAGTTTCAAGCCGAAAACGCTGACCTTGCATGCCCGGACGGATATCGATACCACCCGTGTGTCTTTCCACGCCGGGGATTTAGGGATCATCCTCACGGGTAATGATTGCATACACCACATCACGGATAAGTTGACTAAGGTATCGAACGATATCACCCTCCAATTGGAACGGGACTCGACAGTCAATCTGGAGATCCTTCGCCCGCTCCTCCCCGATATGTACCTCGAGGTACGGGCAGGACAGGACAATCCGATCTACAACTATCTCCAAACCTATTACGTAGATTTCAAGAGCATCGCCATGAACGCCTATACCTCACCGGAAACGGGTATACGCATGGATGCCTCCATTTACGATCTGGCACGGGATACGATGCAGATCGATACCATCCGGGCGGAGATGCACCAAGATTCGCTCGGACTACTCTATAGCGCCCAAGTGATCAAGAATAAATACAGGCAGCAACAACCTTTCAGCGCCGGGCTGGACGGGCAAATACGTTATGGCTTCGGCGACGCCCGCCTCTATTTCAAGGACGGGAAAGGCGAGACCGGCTTGTTGCTCGGAATCCGGGCCGATAAGATACAGAACGGGGTCAAGTTCCATCTCTTCCCCGATGACCCGATCATAGCGTTCCGCCCTTTCAAGCTGAACCCGGATAATTACGTCGTGGTACGCAGCATGAAGGATATCGAGGCGAACCTGCGACTCAGCGGAGATAATAACGCCGCCCTCTGGATACACTCCCAAGCGGAAAGTGACGAGATGGAGGAAGTCCACGCCGAGTTGAACCAGATCGACCTTGGGGTTATCTCCAACGCATTCAGTTATATCCCGCCGATGAAAGGTATATTGAACGCCGATTTCCAGTACGCTCCTTCCGACTCGGCCTTCATGGTCGTGGCGGATATGAACATTGATGATCTGTATTATGAGAACGAGCGGGTCGGCGAACTCATGTTCAACGCAGTCTATCTACCTTTAGAGCAGGGGAACCATCAAGTGGATATGCACCTTTTCCGGGACCGGAAAGAGGTGAGTGCCATTACCGCCTTATACCAGATGGGCGAGACCGACCATATCAGCGGTAATATCGAGTTCATGCACTTCCCCTTGGATATCGCCAACCCGTTCATCCCGGATGATATGGCGAAAATGGGCGGAGACCTCGATGGCACGCTCGCTATCAGCGGACAAAGCGATAAACCCATGGCCGAGGGATATCTGATTCTCGATACCGCCTCCGTTTATGTAGGCGCCGCAGGTTCTACCTTCCGTTTCGACGATAAGAAGATAGAGATAAAGAACAACCGAATCTTGTTCAACCAATATGGTATTTACGCATACAACAAGAATCCGTTTATCATCAACGGAGAAGTGGATTTCAACGATTTATCCCGCATGACCGCCAATCTTAAACTAACGGCGAATAACTTGCAACTGCTGAACGTTAAGAAAAACGAGGAAAGCCTTGTCTACGGAAAGCTGTTCGTCAACCTGAATTCTACCGTACGCGGGCCGTTGGATGCCTTGACCATGCGAGGGGACTTGCAGTTATTGGGCGGGACGAATATCACCTACGTGCTGAAAGACTCCCCGTTGACCGTGCAAGACCGTATGTCGGACATGGTAACCTTCACCTCTTTCACGGATACTTTACGTCGGCGCATGCCTCGTAAGCCCCCGTTGCCGATGGGAGGCATGGACATGTTGATGACGATCCACATCGATCCCGCCGTACAAGCGAACGTGGATTTAAGTCCCGACCAGTCCAACCATATCAATTTGGAGGGTGGCGGCGACCTTTCCTTCCAGTATACCCCGCAAGGCGATATGTTCTTGAACGGACGCTACACGCTGACGGGCGGAACCATCAAGTACTCCATCCCGGTCATCCCGCTGAAGGAGTTCAACGTACAGGAGGGTAGCTACGTGCAATGGACGGGCAACCCCATGGACCCGACCTTGAACCTTACGGCTACCGAGCGAGTCCGTACGTCCGTCACCCTAACCGGGCAATCATCGCCCCGCTTGGTGAATTTCGACGTAGGCATCGAACTGACCCAACAACTGGAGAACCTAGGGTTGCAATTTACCCTCACCGCCCCGGAAGACATGGCGATGCAAGAGGAACTAACCTCGAAAGGTCCGGAGGAACGGGCGAAGCTGGCTGTCAGCATGCTCGTGACCGGTATGTACCTCGGCGGCGGCGGTGGTGGCGGCAAGGTGAACGTGAATATGGGAGACGCCTTGACCAGCTTCTTGCAAAGCGAGATCAACAACATCGCCGGAAGCGCCTTGAAGTCCGTGGATATCAGTTTCGGCATGGAGACATACGACGATAATGGCGACGCCGGAGGCGGTACCCGTACCGACTACTCCTTCCGCTTCGCCAAGCGATTCTATAATGACCGTATCCGTGTGGTTCTAGGCGGCCGTATCTCTACCGGCGAGAACATTAACAACGGGCAGGCGCAGCCGTTCATCGACAACGTATCCGTAGAATACCGGCTGGACAGCAGCGGTTCCCGATACGTCAAGCTCTTCCACGACAAGAACTACGAAAGCCTGCTGGAAGGCGAGATCACGGAGACCGGGGCCGGTATCGTGCTCCGCAAGAAAATGATGCACCTCAGGGAGTTATTCAACTTCAAGAAAACGAAAGTGAAACCCATAAATGATGAAAAGGAATGAAAAGCATTTTAATATATTTTAGGCGGGACGACTCCCTCGGGCGGGGGAGGATGTCTCCCTCGGGCAGGGGAGAGTGTCTCCCTCGGGCAGGGGAGGATGTCTCCCTCGGGCGAGGGAGAGCGTCTAACCCGAGCGGGGGATGGCACGTCGCCACCGGGAGCATCCTCCTATCCGTACTTCTTCTCTCCTCTTGCTCCACCACGAAGAACCTTCCCGAGGGAGCGGTCCTATATACCGGTATCAAGAAAATAGAGGTGAAGAACGAGGATAAGACCAAACCCGGCGAAGCCGCCTTGGAAGAAGTCGAGGCCGCCCTAGCCTATCCTCCCAACAACGCCTTGCTGGGAAGCTCCTCGATCCGGGTACCTTTTCCCTTCGGCCTGTGGGTCTACAACGCTTTCGTGAACAAGAAAGGGAAGGTCGGCAAGTGGATCTTCAACAAACTAGCGTCGAAACCGGTGCTGATCACCACCGTGAACCCGGATGTCCGCGTCAAGGTAGCCCGGAACCTATTGAACGAATACGGTTATTTCAACGGAGAGACTTCTTTCGAGGTCATACCCGATCCCAAGAATCCCCGGAAGGCGAAGCTGGAATACAGTGTCACCATGAACGATCCGTATACGCTGGACAGCATCCAATACGTCCATATCCGTCACCGTGCCGACTCATTGATCGATGCCACGATCGGCGATCGTATCCTCCACAAAGGAGAGAATTTCAATGTCGTCCAATTGCAAGCCGAGCGGGAACGCATCTCGTCCTTGCTCCGTAACAACGGATATTACTATTTCCGTCCCGATTTCATCACCTATCAAGCGGATACCTTGTTGAACCCCGGGAAAGTGGCCTTACGGGTGGCCCCGAAGGAAAGCCTGCCCCCCTCGGCCCTCCGTCCTTGGAAACTCGGGGATATATCCGTCTGGCTAAACGGCTATCAGAATGAGACTCCCACGGACTCGATCCGCTATAAGGACCTTACGATCCATTATGAGGGTAAGCTAAGGGTTCGCCCCTCAGTCATTTACAACCGTTTATATTTCAAGCCGGGGGAACTTTATAACCAGCGGGCGCAGGAACGGACGCAAACGGCCCTGTCCCGCTTGGGTATCTTCCGTTATGCCGAGTTGCAATATTCCCCCCGCGATACCATGCGCCGCCAAGATACGCTGGATCTGCGGATCAATACGGTCTACGATCTTCCATTGGACGGCGAGCTCGAGTTGAACGTCACCGCCAAGAGCAACGACCAAGTGGGTCCGGGCGCCATTTTCAGCGTGACCAAACGGAATGTCTTCGGAGGGGGCGAGACCTTCGGTGTGAAACTCCGCGGCTCTTACGAATGGCAGACCGGCAACAAGCTGGATGGTAGCAACTCCAAGATCAACAGTTATGAGTTAGGCTTGACTACCACGCTGACTTTCCCACGGGTATTGTTCCCTACATTCAGCAAACGGGACATGAATTTCCCGGCCAGCACCACCTTCCGCCTCTATGCGGACCAGATGAACCGGGCCCGTTTCTTCAAGTTGCTGGCATTCGGTGGTGACGCCTCGTATGAGTTCCAGCCTACCGCCACGTCTCATCATTCCATCACCCCTTTCAAGCTGACGTTCAACTTGCTCCAGCATACCACGCATGAGTTCGACAGCATTACCAACGTGAACAAGGCCCTAAAGAAGAGTTTGCAAAATCAATTCATCCCGGCCATGAACTATACCTATACCTATGATGATTCCCCGATTACCAGTCGCCGGAACCATCTTTGGTGGCAGGCATCCGTTACCCAAGCGGGCCTTGTCTTGGATGGGATTTATGCGTTAGCCGGGAAGAAATTCAATAAAGAGGATAAGGAATTACTCGGCAACCCCTTCGCCCAATTCATCAAGGGAACCGCCGAGATACGTTATAATTACGCCCTCGGGCATAAGCAATATCTCGTAGGCCGATTAATGGCCGGCGCTATTTATAGCTACGGCAACGCCCGTACCTCCCCTTATAACGAGCAATTCTACATCGGCGGAGCGAATAGCATCCGTGCCTTTACGATCCGCAGCATCGGTCCCGGACGCTACTACCAGAACAGCGACAACAATAAATACGCTTACATCGACCGTACGGGTGATCTTAAATTCGAGGCCAACCTCGAATACCGCTTCCCGATCCTTGGCGACCTCCACGGGGCTACCTTCCTCGACAGCGGCAACATCTGGTTGATCCGAAACGATCCGGATCGTCCCGGCGGACAACTGAAATGGGGTAGCTTCCTGAAGGATCTAGCCTTGGGAACCGGCTTCGGCCTGCGTTACGACCTCACCTTTATCGTCATCCGTTTCGACGTGGGTATCGGTCTGCATCTCCCTTACGATACCGGAAAGAAAGGCTATTACAATATCCCGAAATTCAAGGACGGCATGGGTTACCACTTCGCTATCGGATACCCCTTCTAGCTGTTCCATTCCTAGGATTCTGTGGTCTTATCCAAGGTATTTCATTTTCAATAGGTCAACCCTAATTGGAAATGAGATACTTTTGCGCTCTCATTTTAATAACAAACAGATTAATTAACGAACAGAATCATGAAGAAGATTTTTTACTTAATGTTGGTAGTCCCTTACTATGGGTATGTTCACCGCTTGCGACGACGATGATGAGAATACCCCTCAAATCAACAACCCGGAACCCAAGGAACAATGGGGCAAGACGCTTCGAGGCGACAATCAAACCCTACTGGCCTTTCCTGATATCTATGCCGATTATTGGGAATACACCTATTCTTACAAAGATAATCCAAACATCGGCCTTCGTTTGACAGGAAAGTTCCCGAAGTCACGCTTCTTCAACTTCACGGTTTATAACGACGAGACCCAAATAGACGTATCCAGCATTGAAGACGTAAATATCCAACCCGACGACAGCTCCATCAACCCTTATGTAAAGGAAACAGATGACTACGGAGCAAATGGCTATACGATTTACATCATTCCCGCTAACACCCCCGCCAGCGCACGTGCCTCGATGAAGAACGTATGTGAGTTCCCGGAGGATGTCAATATGGTCTCCATTTTCATGCGTCTTTACTTGGCGAAACAATATAGCGGCGATGAGTATGGCGGCGTGGACATGCCTGCTATCCAAGCTTTCGACGTGACTACAGGTGAGGAAGTAGATTTCCCGAAGCGTGAGGTCTGCAACATCCACGAATCGTTGAACTTGCCGCCGATGGATTTCTCCGCCGACCTGCCGCAACTCCCGTTCATGCGTGCCCCGCTGAGCCTAATGTACCCGAACAGCCCGGCAGAATACCTATTCGCCCGCATCAAACTGAACGAAGGGGAGGTAGCAACTTTCCGTTTCATCCCTCCTACGGCTCCTAAAAGCGTAAGCGAATACGCCACCGCCGATGTACGATACTGGTCCATATGCCTTGGGTCAGCCGAGACCTACTCGTATGCCTCTATTTACGACAAAGAAATGCCTAAAGTGGACAAGGAAGGTTTCGTAACCTTTATCATAGCGGACGCCAACTCCGCCAAACTGCCCGATCTCCAAGCGAAGGCGGAAGCCAACGACGGTACATATATACTGACTTGGAACCGTAAGGAGCAAGGAGATGGAATCCTTGCCTTATACCGCAACATGGTGATCAACGAGAATTATCCACATTCCATGCGCAAGCTGATGGAGTCCGTTCCTCTAGCGGCCGCCGGCGGCGATATGAGCGGTTTCAACCCGATGAAGATGATCGCCATGCTCGCTATGGGCAACTGGGGACCGCAAGGCTATAAATTCAGCGAGGACGATTTCTTGAGCGATAGCTTCAATTACGCCAATATCCGAAGAATGAAATAAACCAATAGACATATCGTATTTTCAAGTCCCCTCGTATCCGGTCTGAACCGGGACAAGGGGACTTCATTTTCACACTCTTATCATAAACCATAGAATTTAGATTCCTTATAGACGGGCGGTAATATAATCAATGATCTGCAGACAAAGGCTCGTAGTCTGCTCGTTCACATCCAATTCCGGATTCAGCTCTACCAGATCCATCGATTTAATCAAGTTTGTCGATAGCATATGATCCACGAAGTTATTAAACTCATCCGGCATCAGTCCCTCACACACACGGGTTCCCGTGCCCGGGGCGAAACGGGGGTCTATGCTATCCACGTCTATGCTGAAATGCACGTTGCGGATCTTCCGTTCCTTCAATTTCCGCTTGATGTCCTCCGCAACGAAGCCGATACCTTTCAGATGGATCGTCTCCATCGTATAGACACTCAGCTTCTCCCGCTCGATCAAATCCCACTCGCCCTCATCCAGACTGCGGGTCCCGACCAAGAATACGTTCTGCGGGTTCACCTTGTTCCCGGGTGCGTAGACATTCACCAGCTCCTCGCTTCCCATCCCCATCAATGCGCTAAGAGGCATCCCGTGGATATTACCACTGGGTGACGTCTCGCTGGTATTGATATCCCCATGAGCGTCCAGCCAGATAATGCCGAAATCATCATAACATTTGCCCACGCCCGAGGCACTTCCCAAGCCCAGCGAATGATCCCCACCGATTACCAAGGGGAAAGCGCCGCCTCTCAAGGTATCATAAACCAACTCCGCCAAGTTGTTATTCACCTCTACGATGGCATCCAAGTATTTCATGCTGTTTCCCCGGGCGAATTTATCTGCCTCGCTAACCGGAGGCACATATAAGTTACCCAGATCGAAAGCACGATGCCCGTTTCCCCGTATCAACTTCATCAATCCCCGTTCCCGGAGGTGATTCGGGGCACGCTCTACGCCCTCCCGATCACATCCCAAGTTCAAGGGAACGCCTATTACATTTATTTTCATACCTTAGAATTTAGCGAATGTATCTCGTATGATACCAATAGCTTCCATCATTTGCTCCTCAGTAATCACCAAAGGAGGCGTGAAGCGGATGATATGATCGTGGGTAGGCTTAGCTATCAAGCCATTTTCCTTCAACGCCAGACAGATATCCCAAGCCGTCTTCCCATCTTTAGGTTCCGTCACGACAGCGTTCAGCAAGCCTTTACCCCGTACTTTCTTAATCATCGGATTATCGATCTTCTCGATCTCGCTACGGAACAATTCACCCATCTTGAAAGCGTTCTCCGAGAGACGCTCATCGCGTACCACCTCCAAGGCGGCGATAGCTACCTTCGCCGCCAAAGGATTGCCCCCGTAGGTAGAACCGTGCTCTCCCGGAGCGATCGTTAGCATGATCTCATCATCCGCCAATACCGCCGAGACCGGACTGACCCCACCCGACAAGGCCTTTCCCAAGATCAAGATATCCGGGCGAATCCCCTCGTAATCGCAAGCCAATAGCTTACCGGTACGACCGATACCTGTCTGTATCTCATCTGCGATAAACAACACATTATGCTGATGGCAAAGATCATAGCAAGCCCGCAGATAACCATCGTCGGGCACCACGACCCCGGCCTCACCTTGGATCGGTTCCACCAAGAAGCCTACTACATCGGGATCTTTCAAGGCCTCGGCCAACGCATCCACCTTATTATAGGGTATCTTTATAAATCCGGGCGTATAAGGGCCGAAATCGGCGTAGGAACTAGGATCGGTGCTCATGGAGATAATCGTAATCGTACGTCCGTGGAAATTCTCGCTACAAACCACGATCTTCGCACGCTCCGGGGCGACCCCTTTCCGACGGTATCCCCAACGGCGGCAAAGCTTCAAGGCCGTCTCTACCGCCTCGGCCCCCGTATTCATCGGCAAGAGCTTATCATATCCGAAAAACTTACAGGTAAATTCCATGTACTCACCCAGTATATCCGCATGAAAGGCACGGGATACGAGCGTAAGCTTCTCCGCCTGCTCCATCAGGGCCTTCACGATCTTAGGATGGCAATGTCCTTGGCTCAAGGCAGAATAGCCAGACAAGAAATCAAAATAACGTTTTCCTTCCACGTCCCACACGAACACGGCTTCGCCTCTTCTGAGAACGACCGGCAGGGGATGATAGTTGTGGGCACCATACTTCTCCTCTCTGGTAATGTAATCTTCCGGTTTCATACTATAATTGAGTTTAAATGACTAGCATATTGTAAGCGTTTGCATCAGGATAGCTCAAAGATAAGCATTTGCGGCTAACCAATTGATTACGGGTATGTATGTTAAGAAACATATTCACAAAAAAGAAGGGATGCCCCGCTCTCCCCAAGGAGAAACAAGGACATCCCTCTCGCGTCAAACAAACAACGCTTAGTTCCGTATCCGTACCTTATAGGTCTGGTCAGCTATCCGGACAAGATAGACTCCCGCGGGAAGAGCGTGTCTTGTCTCGCCGGGAACGACCGCGAACCGGGCACGACTAGCACCCGACAGGCCGACAACCCATGCCTCAGCCGGACGATCCGCACGGATATGGAGGGCGTTGGCAGAGGTCCAAACCGCCATGCCTCCCTCTACCGAGGCATTCGATGTCGGGACATCCGGGGTATCCGGGGTGTCGGGTGTGTCAGGATAATCGGGATCCACCGGCCCAGATTTGGGCGTATAGCTTACCACGAACGGGCTGAAGCTGGCAACGGAGATCTCCATATAATCATCCTCTAATGTCAAATTGTTATTACCCTCGGAATACACGTCTACCACGCCGTCCGAGCGGAGGTGGATAATCACGATATCATGTTGGGTTTTATTTACGCCTTCCGGATACGGGATACGTACCGTCACGATATCGGAGGGCTGCACGGGAGTTACGGCGGTAGTGGTGGATGCGTCGGTAGCGGAAATCGTGGTCGTCACCTTAACCAAGGTCACTTCCATCACGATCTTCGGGGCATCAGGAGCGATACCCTCATCTTGGGCGGCAGCTTCCGCTTTCTCTTCAATCTCCGCCTTTTTCTCTGAGTCTTCTATATCTTCCTTCACCAAGCGGAGGCTGGAGAGTTCCGTATCCGATGGCAGGGATACGGCATCGGGGATGATCACAATCGGGTTATCATCCGTTGGAACATTCGTTCCCTCCTGCCCTTCCTTTTCCTTGGGAACGGCCGGCGTACCGATCGTAGCGATCTCTTCCGGAGTCACGGAAGATTCCTGCGTAAAGGCAGCGGTTATCGTCTTGCTGAGGCAGGTGCCAATATTAACCGTCTCAGCTGTCTGCGAGAAACCATCCACGCTGTATTCTTTGAACTCGTAATTCTGCAAGGCTGTATTTGCCAAGTTTAACTCGATATTCTGGGGTACGGCATCACCGGATTTCACGACCACTTCCTTACCCTCTTTTTTATAGGAAACGGAGATCGTGCCGCCTTCCGGCTGTTGGATCGTGACGTAACATACCGGCTGGGGAGCTACCGTGAAGTTCACCGCATATGTGCGCTTGGTCTGTCCATCCTCGGCGGTAACGACCAAGGTAGCCTTGGCCGATCCATCCACGAGCGATACGGTAGCCGTGAACGATCCTGTCGATTGTACGGAAGCAGGCGATCCATTCACGAGCAGCTTAGCCTTCGCATCGGCCAGCTGACCGGATAAGGTGAGGGCCAGGGTGGAACTTGGGAGCAGCACCTCATATTTCATCGTAGAGGCAAGAAAACCGGGAAGCGGGGTAGCAGCCTCATTTCCGACCTTATACGAGAGGGAACTCAAACGGGCTTCCGAGGACGGAACCACGGGGATAGGCTCAAATTTCACCTCAGCCGTCACCGCGTAGGCCGGCATCAAGAAGTAGGTCGTACCATCTTTCTCTTTCTGCAACGGAACGGTCTTGGTTTCATTCCCGACCTTCCCGGATACCTTCAAGGAGCCGAACACCATTTGGTAGCCTTTGTTGGGGGTGGCGGCAATCATCACCTTCGTACCGGAGGCGACCTCGCCGCCGGAAATAATCGAACTACCCGGAGCATCGGCGGTGCTCAAGGTAAGCGTACCGTTCGCCGGGTTGGCGAAGGTGACGGTGGACTGGATCTTCTCGTACTCCACCTCTACCGTGACAGGGAAGTCCGGCATGGTGAAGGTGTAGAGGTAGGCGATACCGCTACTGGCATCGGGCTTAAACGTAGCCGGTACCGTTTCGGCGGGTGCACCCGTGCGGTAAACCTTCGGGTAACCGGAAACCATTCGGTAGCCGTCGGCGGGGGTGGCTAAAATCTTCACTGCGATGCCGGGGGCAAGCTCATTGCCGGAAAAAAGGCCCAATAGTACCCGAAGCGGTGACGGCATCCAAGGCCAGCAAGCCGTGCGCCCGGGTTGGCGAAGGTGACGGTGGACTGGATCTTCTCGTACTCCACCTCTGCCGTAGCCGGGAAGGCGGGCATGGTGAAGGTATAGGCGTTATCGGTGGCGGCGGGCGTAACCGTAACCGTTTCGGAGGGTGCACCCGTACGGTAAACCTTCGGGTAACCGGAAGCCATTCGGTAGCCGTCGGCGGGGGTGATGGTAATCGTCACCTCGGTGCCGGAATGCAAGGTCGTAGGGGACGTGAGGGTCTCACCGTCCGCCGAGATCGATAAGGAGGCAGATCCTTCCGCGGGAGCCTCGAAAGTCAACATGAAAGGAAGAGCGGGGTAGTCGGGACGAGCCTTCGTCTCGATCCCTTCCTGCGCCCGGGCGGTCATCGAGAAGACCGCCAGCAGGCATACGAGCCATAAACTAGTATATTGTTTCATATCAAAGCGCTATTTTATAAGTGATGTTATTGATTCGAACCATGTAAATACCGGAAGGCAAAGCCAAGCGGGTATCGCCGGGGGCGATAGAGGCGGCGTAGACGGTACGTCCGTCGGAGCGTACCACGGTAAGCGCGGCGGCCTCCCCGGAATAGACATGCAGCGCACCGTCGGCGGCCCAGATACGGACAGCGGCGGTATCGGTAGCGATCTCGTTGGCGGTCACCACGGAGCCATCGCACACACCCACGCTACGAACCAGCGAGCGGGTGACGGCATTGGCGGTGATGTATGCCTCGAAAGGCTTCAGCACATAATCCGCCTCCTGAAGGTCGAAGCGGGTACCCTCGGCATTGAGCACGTAGATACCACGGAGCGTAAGGTTGGCGAGATTCGGGTTCGTCCGGAAGAGGAACACGCCGTTCTCGAGGGCATCGCCGGAAGCGACCGTAGCCGTAGCCGGTATCTCGATCGGCGCGTCGGAGGCTGTTTGGCTAAAGGTTACCCGAGTCAAGGCTGCGTCGGCGGCCAACAGATAGGGGCTACCGGCGGTGAGATCGACCCTTTTCCCGTAAAGGACAGAGACCTCTTCCCAACCTTGGGCAACGGCCTCCTTAGCGGTGTAGCCGGTGGCGGCATAAAGGATTAGCCCACTACCATATTCCGCAGAGGCTGTCAATTCGATAGGGCTACCGAAGGTCGTCCATTTGTTATTCAGCGAACGGTTGGTTTTGAAAGTCTTGGACACCTTCAGCGCATTCGTTGTCACGACCTGCGCACCCTCCTCCAATGTCAACTCAAAGACGGACGCATTCTCGATATCGACGGTAAGCACGCCATCGGATTTAACGATGACACTCTGTGACAGGCCGGCCTCGGAGAGATTCTGATTGCCGGAGATCTCGACCTCTTTCCAATCACTCACCTCCGTAAAGGTCGTTACCCTACCATCCGCCTCGGGAGCAGGGAAGCGATCGATTGCCGTGCCTTCGCTATCGAAGCCTTTCTGCGGGATAAACGTACTAGCTTTCATCTCCCAGAGCTTATACTCCTCGCCCGCCGTAACGGTAGTGGCTAAGGTCTTGTTGTAGCGTTTTACTTCGATGGGCTGGGATGAGCGAGGCAGAAACCTTATCGTAGCGCCAGCATCTCCCGCCTCATCCGTGAACAGACATTCCATCCAAGCATTGGTAAGGGTACCGGTGTTATGGATAGCGGTGTAGGCACAATGGAAAGTGGTATAGCCATTTACCGGATCAAGCACGCTGAAGGTGCCAGAGTTATCGAGGCAGTAATGCATATCGGACGAGCTGCTGTTTTCAATGCGGAAGCTGCTGCCCGACAGCCTCAAGGTGCCTTTATTGATCAAGGTAGAGGCACCGGACGAGCCGAGGATCGAACCGGTCTGCGCAATTGTCAGATCGCAACCTTCGTTGACGGTCAAGGCAGCGCCGTCGGTAGGGCGTATCGTTACGTAATTCAACGTCAGCGTCGGGTTGCCGGTAGCGGTGGCGACGATGAGCTTGTTGGCGGAAGGGCCTGGGGGTGACGATATTTTGCCGTTGAAACGAGTCTCTGTTCCGGCTCCCTTTTATAACTCCATTTGTTGTTGGAGTAAAAGAGCGTGAAGGTCATCGTATCGCTAGAAGATAAGGGCAGTGACAGCAAGGACCTCAGATAGGAGGCAGACGACAAGCCGGACTGGCCGGGGATAATAGTACTCGCGTAAGCTGTAGGCAGACCGTCAGCGCCATAGCCGGCAATAGCTTTCAGTTGCGGGAGCAGGCCGTTCTCGGCGGTACCGATGGCGGTGAAGGCTTGTGTATTTTCGGGGCCTGCCCAAGCGGCGATCTCGGCGGCGACATCATCGAGGTAAGTGTCGGCACCGTTTGCCTTATCGCTACCTATGTTATCGGTAGGGACGGCTGGCGTATTATCTCCTATCGTCAGTTGGATCATGGTGCTGGCGTAGTTGTCGAGAAGGGTAACTTTATTAGTATTAGTAGGTGGATCAGATCCGACAATCCGACCGGCCTGTTTATCCGACGTATTTCCTAAGGCTTTCACGCCGGCGGTAGTTAAGGCGAGGCAATTCTTTATCGTTATATTAATGTTTCCAGCAAAAGCTTGCCCCACAATACCACCTGCGGCAGCTATCCGGCTGTCGCTGTTTGATCCTGCAGAAACAGCGCCTGTGGCAAAACAAGATTCAATCGTCGTTTTCTCAGTTAGTCCGGCAATGCCGCCGGAATAAGCATTAGCAGCGGAAGATTTAGCGATTATCCACCCTGTCGAATAGCAGTGCGATATGCTACAATTACCGCTACTATAGGCTCCGATACCGCCCGCATATGCGGCATCGCTAGACCAGAACCGGTAGCAGTAACACAGATATCCTCCGTATTGAAGCAGGAAACGATAGAAGAGCCATTATTAGTCGCTACGATTCCACCACCACGACCCATCTTTCCGGTCATAGTGACAGCTCCCCTGTTTGAACAAGCGCTAATCACCGAACCTTCAGAGCAACCGGCAATTCCACCGAGAGACCCAGAATTGCCGGTCACAGAAAAACTAACCTTGCATTGATTATGGCAATTGATGATTTTTCCATTCTTTACATGACCTGCCACGCAGCCAAGATAGTAAGTGGTGTCTTGAGCATTAGCAATAGTTGTCAAATTAATATTGTCAGATCCTGCCATCGTCAGATTCCGCACGGTCGCTCCATACAGATAACCGAAAAGGCCGATATAGTAAAACGAGGCCGAGGAGATCGTCATTCCGGTAATCGTATGGCCGCCACCATCGAAGGTGCCTTGAAAGTAGTAACGTGCATCGAAGCCTTTATAAGTCCCTATCGGTATCCAATTAGCCTCGAAGCCGCTCGCCACGCCTTGGGCAGGTTTCGCCAGCGAGATATCGTCCGCAAGCGTAACCGTACAGTCCTTGAAGCCCTCGGAGGCGGGATAGGAATCGGTATAGGGTTTTATCGGCATCGGCGATTGTCTTCCCGTTATTCGTCACCCAAGCGATCCACGCGAGGCCGCAGGCGGTCTTGACGGTGTAGGTAGTGCCAGAGACGGCGACATCGGTGCCAGTCGGGCCGACATTGGCTAATTTGGCGTACTCGGGCCAGTCGGCGGGGAGAGTCGTCATGCCTGAGCAGGAGACTAATTTATCTTCCGTTGCCGTAAAGACGGTTGTTCCTTTCGAATCCATCAGTTGTTCGTTGCCCAGCCAAAGGGTGTAGCCGGTATTCTTTGTGACGTTGATGGCGAAACCCTTCTTTTTACCATCGGTGGTGAATTGGATAGCGGGATCGAACGATTGGCCGCTAGCGTCTTTCACCTCGAGCGTCTGGCCACTCGTTGGGGCGGTGGCGAACTGCCATTGGAGGAAGGGGGATTTCACTCTATAGCTTTCATAAATTGCGTTTCCATCTTTATCTCCCGAAGAAACCGTTACGTTCGCATCTCCGGTAGCCGAGAAAGCACCCAAATTGCCTACAAACACAGCAATATCTTCCGCCGTGACATTTATTTTGCCTTTGAGGGTGGTATTTATAGCAGAACCAGTAGAGTACAGAAATATTCCATATGATCCAGTTCCTTCCGCGGCGATATTCAATTCGGCGGTACCACCATCCAGAAGCAAGATGCATCCTTTGTAGTTCTTAATCACATGCTTTTTCGCTTTCAGGTTACTGGCAGAGTTGCCTGTCGCTTGGATACAGAACGGTTTACTGCCCTCCAGAGAAAACAATGAGCCGTCGGCAGTAGTGGAGGTCAGGTTTAGCCTATCCAATTTTAGGATCGGGTAGCTGCCAGGATTATCCTTATCAGCGTCGGCTATCGCTTTCTCGCTTTTGATATCGATCGCGCCCTGCTGCCAGTTTGCGTTCGTGCCCGTCAGCGTACCGGAGAACTCGGTCTCGGTGCCATTAGTCCCGACCTTGTAAAACCAAGCGTAATCGGTCGAGCTGTTGGATTTCAGTTTATAGGTGAGGGTTAGTTTATCAGTAATACTAGTACTAGCCACGTCAAGCGGCTGTGTCTGCGCTTGCGCTCCTGCCCGTGCCGGCCCCCAGAGGGCCAGCGTCAGGATACAACAGATCATCCGCGCGGCGGCCCGGAGGGAGAGCCGCGCGGATATCTTTCTAGAAAGATAAAATTCGTTCATATGGATTCGATTTTAAGTGTTTGACAATTTGTTAGGCTCAGATCTCGTCCGGGCTCTCGCTATCGCCGCCGGGGTTCTCGGGGTCGGGCGTAGGGTCGGGTGTGGGATAAGGCTTGTCGTCGGGCTTGGAGGGGCTGGTGGGGCCTCCCTTGGCGGCGATGAGGTTCTTATACTTGCGGAAGATCTGGTTCACGGTGTCGATGAAGGCGTTGATGGCCTCGGTAGGCTCGAGGACGGCGTAGGCGTTGACACGCTGGATGATGAGGTCGAGGGTCTCGTCGGTCGCCTTGCGGGCCTTGGTGGTATCGGTCTTCACACGGGCGGAGTACTCGTCGGTGCGGGTGATGTCGAGAGCCTTGTAGGCATCGTTCAAGGTTTTCAACTGGGCCACGTAGGTGTCGAGGTGGAGGGTCTTGAGGGCTTCCGATACGTCAGCCTTGGCGAGGTCGAGCAGCAGGCCGTCGATCAGGGCGGTCTCCTCGGCGTAGGCCTTGGCGTAGATCTTGTCGTAGGCCCGCAGCACGCTGTCTACCAGCAGGGCGGGGGTACGCAGGGTCTCATCGGGGCATACCTTATAGGAGCCGTTCATGGAGTAGATGAACTGGAGGGTCTTGTCGCGCTCCTTGTCTTTCGCCTCCAGCTGGGCGGTGGAGGCGCTCTTGGTGACGCGGTTCACGCACTCCGCCTCCCGGTCGATGCATTCCTTGTAACCCGGGGCGAGGGCCTCCAGATGGAGGGCGGCCACGGTCGTATCCAAGATACGGGCGTAGATCTCGTTGTTCATGTTCATGTGGCCGGCGTTGGTCAACGCGGTCTTCGCTACCGATCCGATTTGTTTCGCTAAACTCATACTGTTTGTTGTTTTTTCGTTAATACTTTCCTCTTGTCCTCAGACGTAAGGTTTCCTACAAATATAGGATAATCCCTTTGATAATCATCGATTTCTCTATCGAATAACGCCTACGGGCGTCGAAATCGCTCCCGAGGCCCCGGAAAGGGCTGCTACGATCGTAGGGATCGCTCCCGAGGTCTCGGGAGGGGCCGCTACGGCTGTCGGCATCGCTCCGGAGGCCTCGGGAGGGGCCGCTACGGTCGTAGGGATCGCTCCGGAGGCATTTCGCTAGTCCGTCGCTTTCGTGAACCGGATCGGCCAGTCCAACGCCTTGGTGGTGTAGACCGGGAAGATCCATTGCTTATGGTTGGTCGCCTTGTTCCGGCCGAACCAGCTGTCGCCCTCGTTGAGGTCGTTCTCTTGGTCCACCCCGAAGCGGTACGGCGGGTTCTCGCTCTTCGATTTATACTCCTTGCTTCCCCAATAGGCCGGGAATTGCGTGTCGATGGAGTAAGGGAGCGTCATGTCGGTACCGGGCGAGGAGGCGATGACGTAGTATTTATCGTCGCTCTTCCCCTTGCGGGCGATGCCGACGCCGGTGATGGGTTGCGTATGGTCCTTGTCGGACGTGAACCGCAAGGATACGTAATGGTTATCGATCGCGTCCCAGTTCATTCCCGACTGGGAATCCTGTCCCCTAGGCTCGAAACCATGCTTCCGGGCGTCGTCGTCCTTCATGAAGCGCATGTGGTAGATGGGGCGGCACTCGTCCTTGAAGTCGAGGGCTACCCACCAGAGTTGGTCGGCGTAATCACTCACGTCGAGGTACTCGTGGGCCGAGGTGTCGAGCATCTTGCCGACCCGCGAGTTGTCCGGCCCCTTGGTATTCAGCACCAGCGGGCTGTAGATGCGCTCCTTGCCGTCCGGCCCGGTGAAGACGCGTTGCCCGGCGGGTTCCCCATGATCGTCCTTGCCGGTACGCATCATGAAGTCGGCCAGGATCAGCTCCGGTTTCTTCTCCAGCTTCGAACGCGCCTCCACGTAGGGGTCCAGATATTTCTTCAGCGCGTCTTGCCGCGCGTAGTTCTTCGTCAGGTAATACAGGGGGACCAGGAAGCAACGGGTGGTATCGCCCCTCGGGCCGTAGCTTACAAGGTGGAGGTTGCTGTTCTCGTCGGCGATGGACTTGTCCCAGCTCTCGAAGTCCACGGAGGCGTTGCCGCCGGTGATGATCATGATGCTCTCCTCGGACATATGCTCGTTCAGCTCCGACTTCGTATAGCCGCCCCCGGCGCCGATCTTACCCCCGTGGGTACCCATCACGCGGTAGTAGGTCTGGAGCCAGTTCTCGTTCTCTCCCGCCGGCGACGACGACTTGGCGGAAAGCTCCGCCTCGGCGGCGAACACCGTCTCGTCGTAATAGAGGTTCTCCTTCCGGCTGTAGATATAGGTATAGCTCCCGCCGAAGACACCGCCCACCAACACGTGGGTGCCGTAGGTGTCGTATAGGTCGTAGATGCCCGTCTGCGTGTTGTCGTATCGCTTGTAGAGGTCGCTAGTGCCCTCGTTCAGCAAGCGCCAAGCGGTCGTGGTGAGGAACGGCAGGAAGACGTCGGGATCTCTGTCGGAGGTATAGATGGCGGTGGCCATATGCAGCTCCACCATCGGCTTGACATGCACGTCCACGTGATACTCGAAGCGGTTGGACGAGGTCTGGTTATGCTGGAACCGCTGGTCGAAGGAGCCGGAGAAGAGTTTCGACCTCGTAGGCGTAGGAGCGCCTTGGTTCGTGAAGCCGAGGCTGCTCACCGAGATGCCGAACTCCTGCCACATGTTGTCCACCAGCTCCTCGTAGTCCACGCCGGAGCGTTCCCGTCCCCACGACTCGGCGTGGGGGGTCTTCACGAAGGCCTCCGTGCCGTACATCAGGTCGAAATCGAGGAAAGGCTCGCTAGGGGCGGCGAAGATATCGCCCGCCGTGTTCACCGTCTTGCCTACGTTGTGCATATAGCTCGGGGCGTTATCCGCCGCGGAGCTTTCCAGCTTGGGTTGCGACACGAGGAAGAGCGTGTCCGCCGCCGCCGCCCCCGACTTGCTGGCGATCCCTCGCAGGGCGATCTTCTCGAGGAAAGGCTTACGCTCCACCTCCTTCTTGAGGTTGAGCACGAGGAAGCGGCTCTCGGCCCCCTGCCTCATCTCCCAGTCGAAATACTTGCCGCTGAACTCGAAGTCGCGGATACGGTCATCGCGCACCGGGATGGCGATCTCGCCCTCCCACGGATGGATGATGAACAGCCGGTTGCCGTCCGACTCGTCGGAGAGGTGGAACTCCGCCACACGCTGGGGGACGTACACTTCCGTGTCGTCGTCGGAACATCCCGTGAGGAAGGCCGACGCTACCAGCGTCAAAATACCGAAAAATAAAGATTCTCTTCTCATACTGATTCTTCTTAGATAAAGGTGTATACTCTATATTATAATGTAGGGAGTTCGCCTCCCCATGACCCTATTCGATCGCCCGTACCCATTCGTCCATGCCCTTGGCGGCCTCCGGCGGCATCTTCTGTTTCAGCCGGTAGCGGGTGGTGTGCAAGCTTCCGATGGAGATAGACATCTTGTCGGCGATCTCCCGGTTGCTCAGGTTCATCTTGATCAGCATGCAAAGCGTTTCCTCCGCCGGCGTGATCCCCGGCACCCGCTCCCTAAGCGTCGGCAGGAAACCCGGATACGATGCCCGGAACGATCGGTGGAACGATCCGTTCCCTTTTCGCTCCGGATCGGCGGGAAGGCACGAGGCCAGCAGGTGCTCCTTCCGTATCGGGCACTCGGCGGCGTGACGCTCCAAGTGTTCCGACAGTACGTCGAACCGCTCGTCGATCCGCCGGCGCAGATGCTTCCATGCGAACACCCAGCAGCCCCCGCAGAGGAGGAGCGCCAGCATCCCGCACATCATCAAAATCCGTAAGTATGACCCTTCCATTACTACTTCGTTTTTGTTTCTCAAAGGAAACCATTCCTATCCTTATACGACGAATTCTTTTTTGAGCAATCCGCTCAACAAGTCCTCAACAACGGCCTTATCCGCACGAAATGCGATCATCAATTTAATTGACACGCCGCTCGGGGCACCGGTGGTACGGACAAGTCAAAGGTACGCCGCCGGGCCTTCGGACGGATAAAAAACCAATAGATGATTCAATCGATTTATACCCCGGGACACGCTATTTTCCATGAAAAACGGCGTATATTCGCGATAAACCATAAAATCCTACGCAGATGAGAGACATCACGCATTTCCTGCTAGCCACCCTCCTCTCGCTAGCCACCCTCGCTTGCCGGCACGACACGCCTCCCGCAGACGGCTCCCTCTCCCGGCAGCTTCCGCCCGATACCAAGGAGATACTCCGGCAGCTCAACGACCGCGACAACCGGGAGGAGGCCTTGCACCTCGCCGACAGCCTCGCCGCCCTTCCCCCTTCCGACGACCCGTGGCTAGAGATCCGTATCGCCCAAGCGGTAGCCAACACGCTCTATAAATTCCGCCGCGACCCTTCGGATGCGATCCGTGTGCAAGAAAGGGCCCTCGCCGTCTATCGCCTCCACCCCGATGCCGCCGACGATCCGGCCGACCTGCTCTCTACCCTCGGCCATTATTACCGCCGCAAGGGAATGCGGGAAAAAGAGGTGGAAGTCATACAGGAAGCCATGGACTGGTGCGTAGCCCACCCCGAGAAGCTCAACCGGGGTTTCGTCTACACCTTCGCCGACCTCTCCTCCACCTATAGCGACCTCGGATTGTACGACAAGGCTATGGAGGCCATCTCACGCTCCATCGACTACTCCCTCCAGTTGGATAGTTTTACCATCAGCGACCTCTACCGGATGAAAGCCGGGATATTCTGGGAGCTGGAACAGCACGACTCTACCTTATATTACGCACGGCAGGCCTTAAAGAGAGGGGAGGAGCTGAAAGAGAACGCCTATGTCCTCGCCGCCAAAAACATACTTTACAATTATTACTACGAATATGTGCCCGACTCTATCCCTGCCGCCCTCGAAGGGTACAAGGAATTGATAGAAGAGGAAGAAGCGATCTCCGCGGGGTATCAAGATCTTTTCAAATTCATGCTGGGGGCCTGCCTCGTACGCGACGGAAAGCCGGAAAAAGGCTTCCCCCTGATGGAAGAGGCCTACGCTCTCTACAAGAAATACGAGGCGAACGATATGATGGATTGGACCGGACGGCATTTGCTCAACCTTTACGCCGAACAGAAGAAGGGAGACAAGATGGCCGAGATCTACCCGGAATACAAGGAGATACACGACTCGTTGCAACTGGCGGAGAAGCAGCGGTACGCCATTGGTGCCAACGTACGCTACGAGACCGGACGGAAGGAGCAGGAGAATCGGGCCTTATCCGCCGAAGTGGCCTTGAAGGAACGTTCGCTCGTTTATACGCGTGTCATCCTGATCCTAGCCATTTGCCTGCTGACCGGGATCATTGTCTACGCGCTCCAACGTCGCCGGCTTCACCAACGTGAGCGGGAGATCCAGCGTCAACGACTGGATAATCTCCTCGCTACCCAACAAGAACTGAACCGCCGCAATGAGCGACTGAGCGCCGAGCTGGAGCAAGCCGCCCATAACGAGGTGATCGACAGCGTACGCCAGAAGCTCAACCCCTCCTTGCTGAGCGGCGAGGACGAGTTGCGGTTCCGCCAATCCTTCGCCGCCCTGTACCCTCGCTTCCTGCCCGGCTTGCGTAAGGACTTCCCGGAACTGACCAAATCCGACGAACTGCTCTGCATGCTGATCTACCTGAAGCAGAGCACGGACGAGATCTCGTTGGCCTTGGGCATCTCCCGTCCCAGCGTCAACTCCGGACGCAGCCGTATCCGCAAGAAACTTGGATTGCAGAAAGAGGAATCCTTGGACGAATTCTTGCAAAAAGATAATCCCTCTTTCCGGCGGCTGCCACCCGAAGGTGGCATGCTCGCCGGAAAGAGGGGATCAAGGGCGGATCAAGTACGAACCGCTACGCATAGCCGATAAAGGCCGCTTATAAAGTTGTCAGATAATTTTTCAGCGGATTGGAGTACATCTCTAAGATCTTCTTACGTAAGAACGCCTCATCCTTGTTCGGAAGGACGATCTTATCCAATTGTCCTTGCAAGTATTCCTCGAATTGCTTCTTATCCTTCGGACCATAATGTTCTTGGAAACGACGAGTGCCGTTCAGTAAGTCATACGCCACGTAATTGCACGGATAGAAACGATAGTTCTTATAGATCTCCCGGTCGATAACGGACGCGATAGCGCTTACCAGCTCATTCTTCTCCATATCCTTGTCTAGTTTAGCCAAGGAATCATTGATCGGGGAAGTGATCGTGAAGTGGACACGACCCTTATTATTCAGGATACCCGTTTCCATGCTCAACAAATCATCCCGCTGACATTTCACGTAATCCGGATCATCCCGCTTCATCTGGAATTCTTTCGCCTTCAAGAAATCGCAAGGATCAAACTCGTAGGAGATAGCGACCGGTACGATATTCAAGTCCATCAAATTCAACAACAGATTATCCTTATCACCGCCGATACTCAACATTTTTAATACGCTGCCCTTGCGTACGATCGTCCGAATCCTTAGCACGTCCCTCACTGCTGGGCGATCCATACAGACTCGTTCATCATTCCTTGATCGCATGATGGATATAGGC
>ENA-OQCZ01000163-OQCZ01000163.1-human-gut-metagenome-genome-assembly--contig:-NODE-163-length-23672-cov-4.685114_pt1 | contig 23672 bp, 30 predicted proteins | sample MGYA00242505_ERZ504594 | MGnify/ENA primary metagenome ERZ504594 (study PRJEB26092, sample SAMD00036329) | human gut metagenome | host: Homo sapiens | study: EMG produced TPA metagenomics assembly of... | reverse complement strand
TTGTCCTCACCCCGGCTGATGACCTGCGTCCGACCCGTGCAAAGCACGGCCTGGCTCGCTCCATCGTGGCGGGCATGGTCAAGGGCGTGCACGAGGGTTATGCCAAGACTCTGGAGATCGTCGGTACTCTTTATTATCTGCTACCAAAGTATAACAATTTACTGATATTCAATATAGTAAAATGTCAAGTTGGGATAATATTTTGGTTTGGGATAATTGTTATTATCCTGAAAGTTTCGGATAATTAAGCAAGGAATCTTTGCCATATTGCGAATACAGGGCGCAGAACTTGCGGAGGTCTTTTCGCAACAGGATGTCAGCCTGTCTTTCGGTGAGCTGCATGCCACGGCGGTAAGGTTCTCCCGGCTGGACTTGGTGACCGTAGCCGACATAGGGCCAGTGTTTCGGTTTGTGGAGCGTCTCAAACTTTTTTATTATCAGCACGGCACGTTCAAACGGAGGTAGCTCCATAATAGACCTGTTTTTCCTCTGCTCCGCTCCGAAAGCGCGGGGCGATGAGGCGTGGGCTGCGGGCGTTGCCGCCCCAAGGGACAGCAACGCCACGAAGAAAAATAACAGTTTTTTCATCGGATAACGGGTGTTACGGGGCCGACAACCGAGCCGATGATCGTGCCGCCGTTATCATCGCCTTTGTCCTTGCCGTTGAACTCGAAGGTCTGCTCCCACGGGGTAGAGCCGAAGTTGTCTTCGACCACCACGAGGAATTTATGGGCATCAGCACTCTTGGCGGTGTAGTTTAGACGGAATGTCTTACTTTCAAGAAGCACACGGTCGTTGTTGACCAGCACCGGGCCATCGACGAGCTTGAGCGAGCCTTCGCCGTCATACTGGAAATAGCGGATTGTGTAGAGGGTATTGGTGTAATTGCCCTCCGGCTTTATCTCAAAGCGCAGTTCCACGGTCTGCCCCTGCGTGATTTTGTCAGCGTAAGGCATCACATCAACCGTGAACGGATAGGACTGCTGCACATCGAGGTCGTCGGAACAGGAAGTCATGGAGATTACGATTGCGAACAGAGCAATCCAAAAGCCGAAAAAGCGGCCGGAAGTGAGGCGAATATCGCCGAGGCGTGAAAAGAAATTTGTAGTCATAATTTGAATTTGGGTTTAGTGATTTGTTTCGGATTGAGCGACATCAGATAGTCGTTCAGATCCTTGTGGTCGGGATAGAGCGCGGATTTATCGCTCACCCTGTCGCCGAACTCGCGGCGCAGTATGGCGACTGCGGCACGCCCGGCGGTGTCGTTGTCGAGATAGCACAGTATCAGCGGGTATTCCGCAAGAGCCGGAATTGCCTTTCCGATATTAGCCACGGAGTTAAGCACAACACTGTCGTTACCGTCGTTGTAGCCGAGGCGTTCAGCCGAAAGAAAGTCGATGAAGCCCTCGAACACGTTGCAGCGGGAATTGCCATTGGCAATACGTGTGATATGCTTCGGAGGATAAGACCCTTTGAAGAAAGGGTTGCGCAGCTCATATCCGTGGGCGTTGTTCTCAAAGCCGATGGCGTAGAAATCCTTGCCATGAAGCTGATAGTTGACCTGTATGCAGTATCGCTGGGCAATATCGCGCGGAATACCACGGTCCGAGAGATATTTCAGCAGCGCAGGCGAAGAAAGTCGCGACACTTTCACATTCTCGAAAGTCGGTTCCTCGACAAACGGCACCGGTTTGTAAGGCTCAGCGACAGGCATATCCATCCTTTCGGCGATATACCGTGCCTGCTCAACGAAATCCGTCTTGCCAGAAATTGCCCCAGCAAGCGTAAAAATGTCGCCGCCCTCTCCTGTGCCGAAATCGAACCATACGTTCTTGTGTGGATTGACATGGAACGACGGCTTTCTCTCACTGCGATATGGTGCGTAAAACCACAGACCTTTGCTGTCGCGTCCTGTCGGCTGATAGCCCAACCGGTTCAGAAATTCCACAAGAGAAACCTCTTTGATAGCGTCAATATTCATAGGCGCATCTTCCGTTTGGGCTTGTCAGCATCCGGGGTCCGTGTCTCTTTCGGTACCTGCCGGATGCTGACATTCCGGATATTTGACATCTCGCCTGCGATATACATATTCAGTTCACGCATATTGCACGAGCCAGTCAACTCGTATGCAAGGTCATGGATTCCGCCGTAAGCACCGGACTTGGTATCACGCCATAGATTTGTTTCGGTGTTAATTACCATTGTTGGTTCACCATTTGCGTCATAAGGAGCCTTGTAGATGCGAAGATTGCCGTCAGCCGATACGGGATGGTCCTGACCGAGAGCTTTCATAAAATCCGTGAGACGGATTTTTCGGATGTCAAGATTTATTATAACCGGTTCCATATCGCTTACTCGATTATGAATTTGACACCGACACCATATTGCGTATGGAAATGCCCCGTGGAATTGCCGAATACAAACCGCTCCTTTACGTTGGCTGTCAGGGCGATTTTATCAGAGAGATAGAAATCCGCAGAGAGAGTGAGCGCACCGCCATAAATGAAGGCGTCGCCGTTGTGGAGTGTGGAGCCGTCGGACAGGGTGTGTTTGCCCCAGTTTACCGTTTCATAGCCGCCGAGAACCGATAAACCGCCATAGAGGTGGAAAGTCTGTGAATAGTCGCTGACAAGATGTAGGTTATATCCCACTTCCGCGGTGAACTGTGCCACGGGAATCCGACCCTTTTCAGCGTAAGGTTTGTAGGTCTGTAGATACTCTCCGCCAAAGCTCCAAGTGTTCGCTCCGCCCTTGAACACCGAATAAAACACTCCAAATGAATAGCCGCAGTCGCGGGAACTGCCGGTATAGAAGCCGTCTGCCATATTCGCCTTTATCTCCACGGCTGACATTCCGGGGAGGCATCGCTGGGCCATTGCCTCCCCTCCGCAGAGGGCAAGCATGGCAGCGATTATCATTATCGCTTTTCTCATAGATTACTGTATGCTTAATTCGTCAATAACATTGGCTCTTACAATATCCTCGTTCTCCACCACGAAGGATTGGTGCCGCCCGCCGTCCTTCTCGGCGACCTCGATCACGAGCTGCTTATCGTCGGGAATTGTGAATTTTTCCAGAGCAAACACTGTTCGCTCCGAGGATTTTGCGGGAACGACCACGACATAGTTCTGTGCGCGTAGTGGCTCCAATACCTGCTCCTGCATTGCGGTACGCTTGATGACCTTCTTGTCCACAATCTTGAAGCTCACAAAATCTATGTCGAAAGGAATGTTTGAAGTGTTCTTCAATTCGGTATGGAAATACAGAAGTCCGTTATTAGCATATATGGATTTCAAAAGGAACTGCACACCGAAACGCTTTGAGCCAATATGTTTGATTTCGCGCTTGTTCTGCTTGTGGATAGACTTCATAATCAGCTTGACAAGCATCGGCGACTCGCTGCCTAATTTTTCGAGATAGATCTCCTGTGCGTTGTTGGGTCGGTTCACGGATTCGCCGTCGTGGAGAAAGTCCGTCATCTCGACACTGAGCAACAGCGGCTCCTTGGCGAATTTCACGTTAAACGTGTAATAGCTGCCGTCTTCGGTAATGACCGACAGATTTGTTTCCTGCTTGAAGGACTTGAAGGCTGACTTTACACGCAGCACGTTCTTCGCTCCGTCGGCAAGTCCGGCGACGAGGTTTTCATTGCCCAAATCGACATAGGTGATCTCTGCCGGAAAGATGATGTGCGTGGTTTTCTCATAGCATACCTCTAAGGCGTGGGGCGGTATCATGCGGTCGAAACCGACCTTGCGGGTAAGACCGTCGAATTTGTCGCCGTCGGTATAGTTGCCGCCATAGACATTTATGTCATGTTCGGCTACCTGTTCAGTGTCAGACGACACATTGTTATCGGCACTATTGACCGTTTTTTTGCCTTTTGCAAAGGCGGGTGTTGCCATAAAGAGGGCGGCAACGAGAGAAAGAATAAATAATTTGAAATTCATTTGATTGTGGATTAAGTGGTAAATAATCATATATCTTCCGGCTGGTGAAGCATCACACGGTAGCCGGCTTTGAGGTGACTTTCACGGTTCGCAGCTTCTTGTTGAGATACTGGCTGACCCCGTTTATCAGACCTCGCCCCACATCGGAAGCAATCTGCGCCCCGGTATTGGTGGAGATGTTGATTGAACTGCCAATGGTACTGCCCATGTTGGCACCGATTTCATGCAGCGCGTCACTCTCCATAGAGTTGGGAATGTTGATACCCTCCTGGCCGTCGGAGTCGTAAACCTGCAACTCCACATCGTAGATGAAGCCGTCGCACTCGATAGAGGATATTTCGATTTCCAGCCTCTCGCCCTGCACTCTTGCAGATCCGACGATTACGGTGTTGCGTGGTATCAGCCGTGAGCCTACCCACATCGGTTCAGTAGTCCGTAACTTTACACTCTCGCCGTCGGTTACACTCTGATTGTTGGCGACAACTGCGGCGATTGTGTTTTTATTTACAATTCCGGATGATCCGACCGAGGTGTTGAAACTTCTGCCTGACGAGGAACTGAGGGATGATACAACATTTCTGTTTACCTGCGCCACCGGCTGCACATCGCGCTTGCCTTTCTCATCGTCGGCCGATGCCGGAGGCGGATAATTGCCGCCGTTGCCGTTACCCATATATTGAGCCGCCAACTGGTAGGAGCGTTCAAGCATCTCCATCTGGTCCGGCTGCTGTTGCTGCTGTGCCATCGCATTTTGCGCTTCCAGCTCGTCTATCCGCGCCTGCAACTCGGCGACCTGTGCCGCCTCATTATTTTCCGGCACAAAGAAATCATCGAGCGAAGCCTGCACTTCCTGATATGCCTGAGCCGATGTTTCCACTGCCGAAGGCTGACGCATATCGCTGTCTTGCGGGGTTACGGCTGTGAGAGTGTCGAGGACGGATACCGTCTGCTGACGGGTCTCTTTCTCTTTCGCGGCTTCGGCGGCCTCATATTCCGACATCTTGTCTTTCATACCGTCGTTCTCCCCTTCGGGTATCTCGGTGTTGAAGGCATCACCCACACGCTCGTCGCTTTTGTTGAGGCTGGAGTAAAGGAGCCATAATATCACGGCACCGCAGAGAATGGCGGCGGGCATCACCACCAGATATTTCATCATCTTCTGGCGTTCAGCCTGTGATTTTGGCTGGAAGAAACCGTTAATCCTTGCTTTCCATTCCTGCATCGTCATAAACAGCGGGAGTTATCGGTTTGACATCGGGATTGTTGATTTCCAGAGGCTGTATATGCTCGACCTCCACAAGTCGGCCGGAATGACCCAGTCCGATTTTATAGCAGGCATGACCGAACACGAAGAAGGCGATCAGGACGAAGGCGCAGAGCATGATACTTACGACCAAGAGCCGTTGTTTTTGAGGAATACCGTCGCAAAGGCTCCTCAGTTTGGCTGAGAGTTTTCCTTTCGGGGCGTGCCACACCTTATTATATACGGTGTCTCTCGCGGCACGGAGATTTGAAAATACATTCATCGTTTGGTAGTGATTATATCCTTGTTTTCAAGGATGTTGAAACCTTCAATAATAAATCCGTTGGGATTGTCGTCGGAGCGCGACACATTTGACAGACGGCATACCGTTATCAATGTGCGCTCCGTCATATTGGACTCGCGGATAATCATCTGGCGCGCGTATGTCCTGGCGGTATAGGGATATGTGTTGAAATCGCATACCACGCTGTCAACCTGCACGACCTGATTGATATTTCCGGCTATGATACGGTTGTAGTAACCTTTCTCCGAGAAGTCGGTGTAGTAATTGTATGCCGACTTGTCGCTGAGAATCAGCGCACGGTTGATGTTATGCTCGATGGCTGACTTATCCGGTGAGAGGTTGAAAAACAGTTCATGGAAGCGTCGCACGTGTTCCCGTGCCTCCGCCGGACGGTTCTGGCTCATGTCCTGCGACAAGGCAAGCATAAGCGACTTGCCGTTGTCAAGGACATAGATTTTCTCACGCTGCTTCTCGGCGAAATTGAACACCATTATCATCGCGACCGACACCACAACGGCACACATCGCAACGAATATGATACCGAAAAGACGTATCTGGTGGAACGATGTTTCGATATTCCTTAATGATTTGAACTCCATAGACATGATTATTTGAGAAGTTTACCGGCTCGACCTGCCACATTGCCCGCAACTCCACCGGCGACACTCGCCGCACCGGAGCCGACCTGCATTGCGGTTGTGTTTACAGCACGGTTGTAATTACCTGCGCCACCAGCCTGTATGATCCATCCTGCCACAGTGGGGATTGTAAAATACCCGATAATGCCGATAATCATGAACACCGTGTATGCGGTGTTGCTCCCGTCAAGGTCAACATTCGGATTATTAGTCAGTTCCGAAATGTCGTTCTGGAGCATCAGGACTTGGATTTTAGCGAGGATTGTGGAAAATAAATCTGCCACAGGCAACCATAGATAGGTCTGAATGTAGCGGCATATCCATTGTGTCAGTGTTGATTGGAAACCGTCCCAGACGGAGAGTGCGAATGAAATCGGTCCGAGTATCGCCAGCACGATAAGGAAGAAAGTACGGATTGTGTCAATCGTGAGCGAGGCTGCCTGAAATAGCATCTCCAGCAGTTCACGAAAGAAATTCTGGATTGCCTTCTTGACCTTATACATACCTCGCTCGATATACATCCCGGCGGCGGTGCCTATCTCCGTCACGCCCAACTCGTCTATCTGCCTGTCAAATTCGGCATCGTCAACGAGATATGCTGTCGATGGGTCGTTCATCATAGCCTCGTATTCCAGTTTATCCTTCTCCTCACGGTACTTCTTCATGTCGAGGGTCTGCCCTTCGAGCATCGAGGCGGTACCCTGCACAATCGGAGACATCACGGAGTTTATGGTACCCAACACTACTGTCGGAAAGAACATGATACAGAATCCGATTACAAACGGACGCAACAGCGAGAATACATCTATGGGTTCGGCTCTTGCCAGCGACTGCCATATACGATAGGCAACATAGAACAGCGCGCCTAATCCGGCTATACCCTGAGCCACTCCTGCCATATCCTCGCAAAGAGGCATCATCTCGTCATAGAGCGAGCGCAGGATAGTGTGAAGGTTTGAAAAATCAATAGCGCACAGCATAGGCATCACCAGTATTTTTCGGAGCCGTCACCATAGAGGACCACCACACGTTTTGTGTCGGCTTTCTTCTTGGCGCGCAGGTATGACACACTGATATTTTTGTTGGTATAGTACGCCGTGAGGTTCTTCAGACGCTTCATCTCCTTGTAGCAGTCGTCAACGACATCCATACGGTCTTTGTCGGTCATGCTCAGTGTGGTTATATTGACAACCTGCTTCAAGTCGCCGAGGACACCGTTGGCTTCTTCGAGGATGCGAGTGTAGCCCGATGCGATTGCCGAAAGCTCGGCACTTGTGAAATTGGGATCTGTCAGCATCTTCTGGAAATTGTTGACATAGTAGCCGGAAATGTTGCCGAGCATCAGGATTGTCTGCTGCACCTTGCGGGCATCGCGGACAAGGTTGTTCACCGACTGGAGCGCGTCATAATATTTCTTCGCCTGCTGGTAGATTTTCACCGTTTCCTGAAAATTCTTTACCATGTGCGTCGCCGTCTGTGACTCCTGCACAAGTGATTTGGAGTTGTTTACGATGGACTGCGCTATGTTGGACGGGTCTATGACAGTCCACTGGGCAGAAGCCCGGCCAGTGCCTAAAAGAAGGCATAGGGCGATTAAGGGGATAAGAAACTTTAATTGCTTCATTTGATTGTGGGTTAAGTGGATTTAGCGTATTCCGTGAGCCATACTCACAATGATTCTGATTAAGGCTGTAAACAGCCGGTAAGCCGTTACAAGGAGGAGGTCGAGGAAAAGGAACAGACCTGAAATGATGAATTTTAGGGATTGCCTGACTTTCATACATCAGTTCTCCCTCCTTTCGTTTGCTAACTGTTTGATAGCCGCCTCAATGTCGCCGCCGAGCTGACGGGCGCGGGCGAGTACCTGCATTTTCTCCGTTTCCTCAGTAGTATAGGCAAGGTATTCTTCCGGCGATACCTCTGTCGCATACACTGCCGACTGCGTTCCACCCAGCCCGATCCACACCTCCTTATAGTTGCGGCCGGGGTTGTTCGCCATATTGATACTGAGTATCTGCGCTTTCTCCTTGTCGGTCAAGCCTAACAGCTCCTGTATCTGATCAAAGCGGTTCATATACTTTCTCTGGTCGAGAAGTATCTTGCAGTCGGAGTTGTTGATGATGGTTTCCTTGACAATCGGCGACGATATGATGTCGTCAACCTCCTGCGTGACCACCACAGCCTCGCCGAAATACTTGCGCACCGTCTTGAACATATAGCGCATATATTCTGCCATGTTCGCTGTTGACAACGCTTTCCACGCCTCCTCGCAGATAAGGACTTTGCGCACGCCTTTCAGACGGCGCATCTTGTTGATGAAGGCTTCCATGATGATGATAGTCACTACCGGGAACAGGTCTTTATTGTCGCGGATAGCGTCAATCTCGAATACCACGAAACGCTTGTTGAGCAGGTCGATGTTCTCTGTGGAGTTCAGCAGGAAATCGAAGCGACCGCCGTGATAATATTGGCGCAGCGTTGTCAGAAAGTTATCGACATCAAAATCCTGCTTGTAGATGGGAATAGGACGCTGTGCCATTTCAGCGCGGTATTCATCACGCATAAACTCGTAAAAAGAATTGAAGCAGGGAACGATGTCGCGGTCTTTCTTCATCTTTTCAAGGAACATCGACAGTGCGGAGCCTAATTCGCCACTCTCAGTTTTGGAAACTCTGTCATCCTCTGATTTCCAGAGCGTCAGCAGGAGTGTCTTGATTGAGTCCTTCTTCTCCACATCGAACACTCCATCGTCCGTGAAAAACGGGGTTAAACGAGATCGGCTTTTCCTCGGTATAGGTGTAATAGACGCCATCTTCGCCGTGGGTACGGTTGTGGATAAGGTTGCACAGTCCTTCGTATGAATTACCGGTGTCAATCAGCAGGATATGCGCTCCTTGCTCATAATACTGGCGTACCAGATGGTTTGTGAAGAAAGACTTGCCGCTACCCGACGGGCCGAGTATGAATTTGTTGCGGTTGGTGGTTATGCCGCGCTTCATAGGCTCGTCGGAAATATCCAAGTGGACAGGCTTACCAGTGAGGCGATCCACCATCTTTATGCCGAATGGCGACAGGCTGCTGCGGTAGTTCGTTTCGGCAGTAAAGAAGCAGACAGCTGGTTCAATGAAAGTATAGAAACTTTCCTCGGCCGGGAAATCAGCCTCGTTGCCGGGCATAGCCGCCCAGAACAGCGTCGGGCAGTCGATGGTGTTATGCCTCGGCATACACCCCATAGTCGCAAGCTGACCGCCGACATCGTTCTTTATCCGGCGCAGTTCCTCGGCATCGTCGCTCCAAGCCATGATGTTGCAGTGGCAGCGCACCGAGGTAAGACCGTAGCTGTGTGCCTCGTTCAGATAGCGGTCAATCCACTCTTTGTTTATGGCGTTACTTCGACTATACCGTGAAAGCGAGTTCATATTGCGCGCCGTCTTTTCAAACTTCGCCAGATTCTCGTCGTGGTCGTCAATAAACACATACTGGTTGTAGATGTGGTTGCACGGCAGGAGCAGGCCCACTGGAGAGGCGAAGCTAAGTCTGCAATCGCTCCTGTCGGTTGACAGGCGTTCATACCGGTTGTCGGTGCTGACCTTTCCGGGCAGGTCGTCGGTATCCGACAGTGTGTGCAGGCACAGAATCTTGTCACCGACGCGCATTTCTTTAGGCGACAGGTCTATATCCTCCAGACAGGTTACATCACCGGTTGACAGCGATAGATACCTCTCAATAATGCCCGATGTGCTGTCGGTACCGACAATCTCATCGTTACCCATGCGGCGCAGCGAGATATATCCTGTGTCGTTGATTATGCGCTCGAACTGACCCACGGCTTCCATGAAGCCGACAATCATCTCGTGATTGAGTTCCTTCGGAGTGATACGCCCGCGGCAGAGGGTGGAGAAATTCGACTGCTGGCGCATACGCTCCTTTGTGGTCTTTGTCAGATACAGGTAGCACTTGTGCGCCAGATACGGACGCTCGTTGAAATGACGCTCGAAACTCCTGTCAAGAAAAGACAAATCGTCTTTTTGCAGTTCCGGCTTATAGTTCTCCGACACAAACCAGTCCTGCTTGTGCGCCACCGTGAAGCGCGGCAATACCTTGATTGCCTTGCACCAAGCGGCGTGCATCGCCTCGTATTCCTGCGATGTGACGGTGAACAGCTCCGGCAGCGTAACCTCATAACACACGGTTATGTCGGCGTCCTTGCTGATGATACAGCCGTGTTCCACCGCGAGAAGCGGCAACTTTGACTCCAGAGTTGTTGCTTTCAGTATGTTTCTCATCGGCGACCTCCCTTCATTATGTTACGCACACGCAGACGGTTGATGATGTACCGGGGGCGGTATTTCACCGATGTGAGCTTCATAAGTCCGTATTGCCCGTACTTGCCGTTTAGGTGGAAGGTGTACCACACCAGTACCGATGCGCTTATGGCACCGAAGCCTATGCACAGACCCTGCTGCACCCCGCACATATAGAGGATTACGAACAGTATGAAGTCGGCGATAAGACCACCGGCGAAGATGAACAGGTACTGCGCTTTCAGCCCCTTGTATTCCACCGTCCTGCCTATGCCCTTGTTAATAGAATATTCCATCACCGGCATGGATTAGAGGAAGAACGAGCGCAGGATTGTGGCCGCGACCACAAGAAAGATACACGCACCGAACCACGACGCGGCGGTCTTGCTCGTGTCGGGATCGCCGGAACTGAACTTGCCATAGACCTTGACACCGCCGATAAGACCGACGACAGCACCGATGGCATAGATCAGTTTTGTTGCGGGGTCGAAATAGGATGTCATCATCGAGGTTGCCTCGTTGATGCCTGCCAGACCGTTGCCAGCGGCATAGAGGTTGGCGGCGCATATCATCAGTGTGAGCATGGCGGCCATTGGGCGACGCATACCGGGAGCGTTCATAAACTCCACGATGCGCTTGTAGAGCGACTTGAAGAATTTAGTCATAAAATAATTGATTTGGATTTAGTGATGGTCAGTGAAGTATATTGAAGTCGATGGCATCAATATCGGTTGTGTCTATGTCTGCATGAAATACTATCTTGCGGACTTTCTCAATACCCTCGTCGGTTTTCACCGCCGGTGCATCTTCAGGTACGTCGGGCAACTGACATTCAATCATCAGTATGCGCTTGCGCACAACCGGGTCGAGTTTGACATATTCGATTATTTCGGTGCCTTCAAGTTCGGAAACTACCCGTCGGGCAGTCTGCTCATCCTCAGTGGTGTGAGGCTGATTTTTCAGCACCTTCATGGCGGTCTGCATTTCCTCGAAGTCTATACCGTCTGCATTTGCATCGGCCGGAGGCGGAGTTTCGCCTGTAAGCTCACTGACGGAATGAGTGGAGAATATCTCGTCCAGCTTTTCAGGAGGTATCTGAACCGACGGCTTTTCTTCGGGGGTATCGGGCAGTCCGGCATCGGATGGTTTGCCCAGTTCCATGACAATAAGAGGCACGACTTCCCTCGCTGCTTCGGCAGCGGCTTCTTTGGCTATTTCACGAAACGAGTCCATGAACTTATCGGCATCGAAGGAGCTTTTGCCGACGACTTCTTCCCCGGGCGCTTCATCTGCGGGCGGTTGTTCCGGAGGAGCGCAGTTGTCATTCTTGCCGTTAGACGGAGTGTCGGGCTTCGTCAGGACTTTTCGGATAAGCCATACATTGCTTGCGAGCAATGCTATGATAAGCAGCGTTTCCATCAGAAAAGAGGCTGGCTGTTCTCGTCATAGAGACCTTCCATGACCTCGCGGTTGTTGGCGAAGTGGTCGAGAAGGATCTCCGATACATACGAGCCGATGGAGGCACCGGTATCTCGGAACCTGTCTGCCATACGGCTCAGGACGGCATGGACTTCGGGATAGATATACACTTTGGTGTTGGAGCGCACAATGCCTGGCCGGAGAAATTTGGCGGCATATTTCCTGCGCTCCTCTGCGGCTCTGACATCTATGTCAGTGGCCGGATTCACGTTGATGGTTACAAACGGGGATTTGGGCATAGTTGGTTAGAGTTTAAGCTGGTTGATAACATCGGCATATTCCTCCAGATGGGCTGCCAGTACGTTGTTGATGAAAGCCTTTAGCGAGCATACGCGCCCTTTCTTGCGGCCGAACAGGATACTACGTATTTTCCATACAATTTCAGGGTCTATCTCTGTCGTGACGTATTTGACTTGTGGAGCCGCATACGTATTGTTATATACGAATCGTTCCATGTATTCGTGAGTACGATTCGGGAGAGAAGGGTTTTCATATACATCGGCTTCCATAACGGCTTTACCATTTGAAGCCATATGCGTTGAAACATCGGGATTTTTTCTGCCATCCTTCGGTATTACCCTGAAATTCCTGTCGGAAATAGTTGAGATTGATGCTGATTTGGGCAATAGCTGGTTAGAGTTTGGGGTTGATTACATCGGCATACTCCTCAAAATGGGATGCCAGTACATTGTTGATATAGGATTTGAGGGAGCAGGAACCGTTCTCGAAAGCGATAAGCCTCTTGATTTTACCAATCAGAACCGGGTCTATCTCTACCATAAGGAATTTGACCTGTGGACGCAGATAGGTCGTTCTCGTGATAAACCGTTCACGGAACTGTGCCTCCCGTTTTGTATCGGCAGAAGATTGTTCCGAGGGTGCGTGATCTGGGATTTGGTGGACGCAGCCCTGTCTTCTGTCGAATCGGGTGTGTCAGGCGTCGGACTTTCTTTAGGCTTCCTTTTCAGCGTTGACAGAGAGGAGGACTCCTCTCTGAATGACCTGATGAACTCATCGGGATCGATTTCCGACTCATATTTCTTTGCCATATCGGTCAGAGTTTGAGTAAGTCGAGCAATTCATCGGTAAGTTCCGGCAGGCGGGTTCCTTTTAGCAGTGTCTTGTCCGGCGGCATAACCGTCGAGCGGAACACGGCGCGGTTGAGCGTCTTTGACCCTTCACGCCTATACTTTTTGGTATCCGGGATCTTGGTTTTAAGCGTCATAAGACCGTATTCCTCGAAAACGGCCTCATACTGGTCGTAGAGGTCTGTTTTCTCGCGTGCATCGACGAGGTTCCAGAGCATATACATCTGTTTGACCTGTGTGCGTCCGGTAGTGAGCCACTCCTGTATCTTCAGGGCGAAGGCGAGTGAGCTTTCAAGGATAACCTTGTCGGCTGCGACGGGCACGATAACCGTATCCATGCAGTTGAGAATGTTGACGACACCACGGTTATTGACCGTGCCTGGCAGGTCGAAGAAAACGATGTCTATATCGTTGCCGTCCTCGATGATGTCGCGTACCTTCTGCATAGCCTCCTCCGGCTTTGCCGTCAAGAGAGGATAAGGCGCGAGTTTAGTCTGGCGCAGATTGTCGGAAAAAAGTTTCTTGAACTGGGGGCTGCACTCAATCAGGTCTTTGTCACGCTGGCGCATCTCTTCGATGCTGTACTGAGGATAGTCGCAGTCCACAACAAGGACTTTCAGCCCCTTTACATAGTAGAGGTAACTCGCCGCCAAAACGGTCAGAGTGGTCTTGCCTGCTCCACCTTTCTGGGTGGAGAAAGCGACAAATTTGGGGTCTGTCATAAAATTAAATTTGGATTTGGATGTAGTGGTGGTTGCATAGCGGTTACCGTCAGCGTATCTTCTGACACGGATAGACCGGGCTTCTATCGGTGTGAAACAGTGCCGGCATATACTATGCGGGGATTGACAGCTTTCTATGCCGCATATAGCGACCTTCCTCCGCTGTCGGGAGGGCATCGGCTATGTGAGCCGGAAATGGTTGGGTTCGTCAGTCATGTCTGGTTCGGGTTTGGATGTGGAGTTTAGTGGTGGGTTCTGTCTGTCACTCATAGCTGTCAAGCCTTGAAGCCATCAAGCTATGAATTATAGATAAATAGATTTGTCAATCAAACAATAAATAATATTGCAGATACATAAATCTATAAGACTGTATCTTTATCGTTCATTAAACAGTTCCAATTCCATATCTATAAGTTGAACTTTAAGGAAGGATACAGATTTGTCTAAAAGCAGATATATCTATCAATAAAACCAATGTTCTCAAGACAGATTGAAAATCATACTTGCAGTTCAATGGATAGTTCTATAATAAAGTCTGTAAGTTGAACTCCTTGAAGGCAGGTTTAACTGTCAATCTCTACACAAAGAAACAAATAATTCTGCAAACTGGCAAATCTAAAAATAAGCCAATTTACTGTGCGTAAGAGCATTGTCCGGCTATGTCCAACTATGTCCGGCTATGTCCGAAAAACACGGTCGAATTTTTAACATTTCGCCGTGAAGTTTTTTTCGTCGCCGCACCGGGCCGTGTCGCAATCGTCAGGATTTTTCTCTCATCGCTGGTAAATCAGGGATTTTTTTCCGTATCTTTATATCAGCATCACGGTGATTTTCTTCCTCCGGGCGATGAAAAGCGGCTTTTCTCATTGTCATCATAATGATACCGGGCATCATTGACTGACATTGCCGATTTTCTATTAAGGAAGAATGTCCACATAGACATAGCAAGGTGTCTTTTCGGGGTCCGAAAAGGTTTCGAGGGACCGACAGTCCACACGAAACGACCTTGCTATGTAGGATATATCTCCAAAGTCGAATATCCCTCGATTTTACTGCGTAGGCATTGACACCCTTGATGCGCTCACCACTTATAATCCACATTTTATGACTGATTTCGTTAACAAGGGCGGACGACCGCCGGTTGCCAACAAGTGCAGCCACTGCGTCAAGGTACGTTTTGACGACCTCGAATGGGATGAATTGTCCCGGATGATGGAAAGGGCAAACGCGACTGTTAAGGCCACTTTCATCAAGCAGCTCATCTTCGGCAAACCTTTCAGGGTGCTGACCACCGACAAATCGCTTGCCGTCTATTGTGCCAAACTATCCGAATTTTTCTGCCAGTACCGCACAATCGGGGTAAACTACAACCTCGTTGTGAAGGAGCTTCGCGCCAATTTCACCGAAAAGAAAGCAATGGCATCCCTCTACAAGCTGGAGAAAGCCACAATCGACATGATTGCCGTGATGACCGATGTCATGGCTCTGTCTGAGAAATTCGATGAACAATGGTCGCAAAAATCTCGATAGGCTCGTCGCTCTACGGTGCATTGGCATATAATTCCGAGAAAATCAACAAGGAGGAAGGCCGTATGTTGGGAGCCAACAAAATCATTCTTCCGGCAGACGGGCAAATCGACATCGGTCGTATTGCCGAAAATTTCAGAGAGTTCATGCCGATGATGGGGCGGACCAAAAAAGCCTGTCCTTCATATCTCGCTCAATCCGCACCCGGATGATAAGCTCACGGATCAGGATTTTGAAATCCTCGCCCGCGAGTATCTGGAGAAACTTGGCTTCGGGGAGCAACCTTTCATAATTTACAAGCACGAGGACATCCACCGGCACCATATCCATATAGTGACCGTTAATGTCAACGAGCAGGGCAAACGACTCAATCAGGACTTTCTTTTCCGGCGGAGCAAGAAGATTACCACCGAGCTGGAGGAAAAATACAATCTCCACAAGGCGCAGCGCGAGAAAATCACTCCCGATATGCCCATCAAGAAGGTTGACCCTTTGGGCGACATCAAGCGGCAGGTTGCCAACACCGTCAAAATGGTCGGTATGCGATACAAGTTCCAGACTCTCGGCGAGTATAACGCCGTTCTCTCCTTATATAATATAAGGTGTGAGCAGACCGACGGCAGAGTGAATGGTCGTGAGTATCACGGTCTGGTGTATTTCGCCACCGATGATGATGGCAAGGTTATCGCCAATCCGTTCAAGGCTTCACGCCTCGGCAAGTTCGCAAGCCGTACCGCCGTGGAGGGACGCTTCGAGCGCGCCAAAGACAAGATTGATGTCGCATCGACAAGGAACAGAGTTGCCGATGTGCTTTCCTGCACCACTGATAAGGAGGATTTTACATCCAAGCTGAAGGACTGCGGCATAGATGTTATTTTCCGCTACACCGACGAGGGGCGCATATACGGCGTTACGTTCATCGACCACAATGCCATGACGGTACTGAACGGTTCTCGGCTCGGCAAGCAGTTCTCGGCAAATGCACTCAACGAGCGTTTCAACAATCAGCAGGCGACAAACGGTGTGCCGATTCCCGACACTCCCGTTATTGAGCCTGAACCGCAACAGAACTCTGCCCCCCATTCGGATACTCAATCCCAAACCGCCGACACTCAGACACCGTCGGATGGGCAGCAGCACTCCACAGGCAGCCAGCATCAATCTGCCACTTCCCACTCCACCACGGATTATGGCGACAGCGATTTCACGCTTCCGGGTCTTGACCTGTTCCAGCCGGGGCAATCGTTCAATCCCGACGAGGAAGAATTCCGCCGCCGTATGCAGCGAAAGAAGAAGAAAGGGCGTCGCCCGAAATTTTAATCCTTAATTCCACATTTTATTATGAGCCAACAAGAGGACGACCTCAGAGCGTTGGCAAAGATCATGGATTTCCTGCGGGCAGTCAGTATCGTGCTGGTTGTCGCCAACCTTTACTGGTTCACCCGCGTGGAAACCGTGGACAGCGGCTGGTTCTATTCGACCGTCCATAAGATCTGCGCCAACTTCAACCGCACCTGCGGTCTTTTCAACACCACCTTCAACGCCAAACTTTTCGCACTGATGCTTCTCGGTCTGTCGTGCTTCGGCACCAGAGGAGTAAGGAGCGAAAACATCACATGGCGGCATATCGGGACAATGCTTGGTATCGGCACCGTCTTGTTCCTGCTGAACTGGTGGACACTCGATGCCGGTATGCGCTACACCTATATAATCACCACTGTCACGGGCTACATCTGCCTGATGATGGGCGGTATATGGGCGGGACGTATGCTGAAGAACAACATGATGGATGACCGTTTCAACGACGAGAACGAGAGCTTCATGCAGGAAACGGAGCTTATGGACAACGAGTATTCTATAAACCTGCCGACCAGATTCTACTTTGAGAAGAAATGGCACAAGGGCTGGATAAACGTAGTCAACCCGTTCCGCGCCACAATCGTGCTTGGCACACCCGGTTCCGGCAAGTCATACGCCGTAATCAACTCCTTCATCAAACAGATGATAGAGAAAGGGTACAGTGGATATATCTATGATTTCAAAAGCCCGGATTTGAGCGAGATAGCCTACAACCATCTGCTGACGCATAAGGACGGTTACGGCAAAGTCAAGCCGAAATTCTACATGATAAATTTCGACGATCCGGAGCGTAGCCACAGGTGCAACCCTATTCACCCGGACTTTATGACCGATATTGCCGACGCATACGAGAGCGCATACACTATCATGCTCAATCTCAACAAGTCATGGGTGAGCAAGCAGGGCGATTTCTTTGTGGAATCCCCGATTGTGTTGTTCGCGGCGATAATATGGTATCTCCGTATCTACAAGAACGGAATCTATTGCACTTTCCCCCATGCCATCGAGTTGCTCAACCGCCGTTATGAAGATTTGTTCCCCATACTTACGAGCTACCCGGAGCTGGAAAACTACCTGTCGCCGTTTATGGACGCATGGCAGGGAGGTGCAGCGGAGCAGTTAATGGGACAGATTGCGTCGGCGAAAATCCCGCTGTCGCGTATGATCTCACCGCAGCTATATTGGGTAATGACCGGCGATGATTTCACGCTCGACATCAACAACCCGAAAGAACCTAAAATCCTGTGCGTTGGCAACAATCCCGACCGACAGAACATCTATGGCGCGGCACTCGGACTGTATAACTCCCGTATCGTCAAAATCATAAACAAGAAAGGGATGCTCAAAAGCGGGGTTATCATAGATGAATTGCCCACTATATATTTCAAGGGTCTCGACCAACTGATTGCCACCGCCCGAAGCAACCGTGTCGCCGTGTGCCTCGGCTTTCAGGATTTCTCCCAGCTCAAACGCGACTACGGTGACAAGGAGGCGGCCGTGGTGATGAACACCGTCGGCAACATCTTCTCCGGGCAGGTCGTGGGAGAAAACCGCCAAGACACTCTCCGAGCGGTTCGGCAAGGTTCTCCAGAAACGGCAGTCAATCTCAATCAACCGTCAGGATGTGAGCCACTCCATCAACACACAGATGGATAGTCTTATCCCGCCGAGCAAGATTTCAACTCTGACACAGGGAATGTTTGTCGGCGCGGTCTGCGACAACATCAACGAGCGCATAGACCAGAAGATTTTTCATGCCGAGATTGTCATAGACAGCGTGAGAGTTAAGGCTGAAACATCGAGATACAAGCCTATCCCCGTACTTACCGATTTCAAGGACGACACTCCCGACAAGTCACGCATGAAGGCTGTAATACAGCGCAACTACGAGCAGGTTAAAGCCGATGTGATACAAATCATCGCCGACGAGAAAGAACGCATAATGTCAGACCCGGCACTGCAACACCTGTTCGCTCCGAAGTAATCACAAACCACTAAATATCCACAATCATGTTAGAACTTGACCGAAGTCTTACCGACTTCAATTATTACTATTTCTATTTGTTGCAGTATCTCCAGCTCAACAAATATCATGTTGACCCTGACCATCCCCAGATTATTTCCAACTCTATCGCCGCGCTTGACGCCTTTGAAAAATGCACGGCGCAGCGGGGCCAATGTGCCTATGGCGGAAGCCGAGGCTATATCCGTGCTTTTCTCCAATATCGGAGCATCGGAGTATGACACTATATCGGAACTCATCCTTGAAAATTTCGGTGATACCATTGACCTTGACAGCGAGGAGGCTGTGGAATACTGGACAAATCAGGTCATGACTGATATACCGGACTTGTTCGACGGTGTTGACCGCATGGCAATAGGCGTTGATGCCCTTGACCTTGAACTGATGGAAGCCGAGATTGTAGGCAGAATCGTAATCTATCTTTCTGACAATGGCCTACAATAAGTTACAGACCATGCGCGACAACATCGAGGCGATAAGGCTTGCTTTACGCCTCGGTGTTGAAGGGCGCACTGCGCAAAATGCCGAAGAACGCGAGATACTGCGGGAATATGCAGGTTTTGGCGGATTGAAATGTATCCTCAATGATGCCAACGATTTGGAGGATGCCGCCAAATGGAGCAAATCCGACATCGAATTGTTTGCACCGACAGTGGAACTGCGTCGCCTTATCCATGACTATTCAAAGGATGACAAGGAGTTTGCAAGGTATATGGACTCACTGAAAGCATCGGTGCTGACAGCGTTTTATACCGACAACCGCATCGTGGATGCCATATCCGATGCGCTAAAATATTCCGGTGTCGAGGTGAAAAGTTTTCTGGAACCCTCTGCCGGACAGGGCGCTTTCATCGACTCTTTTCTGCGAAATGACCGTTACCCCGACGCGGAGGTGCTGGCGTATGAGAAAGATTTGCTCACGGGCAAAATCCTTTCGGCTCTGCATCCGTCGATACTGACCCGTATAGAGGGTTTTGAGAAGATAGAGAGCGACTTCAACGGCTATTTCGATGTCGCCGCCTCCAATGTCCCTTTCGGAGATCTTGCTGTCGCAGACCCGGTGTATGCCGTGAGCAAGGATATAGCTTACCGTCAGGCTACCAAGACCATCCACAATTATTTCTTTCTCAAAGCACTCGACCAAGTGCGCGAGGGCGGACTTGTCGCTTTAATAGCATCCCAGGGTGTGATGAACGCCGGCAGTCCTTTCATCAGGATGGAACTTGTGAAGCGTGCCGACCTTGTGGCGGCGTTGCGTCTGCCAAACAACACTTTCTCCGATAATGCCGGAACCGATGCAGGGTCAGACCTTATCATTCTCCAGAAGCATACAGGTAAGAAGGCGTTGTCGGCTGATGAGGAGTTTTTCATCCAGTCGGTCGTTGACCGTGGTACGAAGGTGTCTGGCAACAAGTTCTTTCAGGCGTTTCCCCAGAATGTGATATGCACTGATGCTAAAGTCGGCACAGATCAATTCGGTAAACCAGCAATCATCTACAAACATGAAGGCGGAGTTGATGGTATAGCCGAGGACTTGCGCAAGGCTCTTGATGAATCGCTGCACCTGCGTCTGAATCTGGAGCTGTATAATTCCAATGGTATAAAACCTCCCACGCCAGACCCTGTCAAGCCGACTCCGACACCGAAGCCGGAGGTAAAGCCGACACCCGAAGTAAAGCCGGAATCACCGAAACAGAAACCGCTTGCCGAGAAGATTGAACAGAAGAATGAGCCTTTGCTCAAACAGTATCAGGAGATGAAAAAGAAACATCCCGATGCCATTCTTATGTTCCGTGTCGGTGATTTCTACGAGATTTTCGGAAAAGATGCAGTTGAAGCATCGGAGATACTGGGCATTACACTGACCCGCCGGATGAACGGTATTGACAACCGAATAGAGTTGGCGGGATTTCCCCATCATGCACTTGACACTTATCTGCCTAAACTTGTGCGGGCCGGTAAACGTGTGGCTATATGTGAGCAACTTGAAGATCCGAAACTCAAAAGGACTACCAAGCAGAAAGTTGTCGAGACAGTTACGCCTAACCAGTCTCCGAAAACTGAGCCGAAACCTGTCGATCCACCGAAGCCGGAACCCGCCAAAGAGATAGAGACCGACGGCAGGCCCGATTATTCGGACAATCCCGACCCGCGTCTCTTTGCCTACAATCTTTTCGGCGAGCTGGAGCCTATCGGCAAACCGAAACGGCAACCCAGACACAGCGAGGATGCTCCCAAACCAAAACCAAGGGTAGCGGTCAAAGACATTCCTGTTCAAAAATTCCGTCCTCTTTCTGAAAAGGAACTCGCATTTTACGGCTCTTTGAACTGGGAGGACAATCCTCCTATCAACGGATTCTATGAGACCATGATGTCGATTGCACACCGCCAGATGGAGGAAATGCGTCTTGAAAAGGCATCTCAGGAAGCAGCACAAGCCGCCGGAATAGCCCCCGGAGAAACTTATATCGAAAAGACCGAAGGCGATTTCATTCCCGGTGGTCGTGCCCGACAGCCGAAAGTTACGGCTATTCCCATTGAGCGCGATATGTCGCCGCGTCCTTTCTCGGAGGATATTCAGTTCTTCCATAAAAATGGCTCAATGGTCGTGCAGGACGGCATGGTCGGATTTCTGTCAGATGTCAGAAAGACGGGAGCCACATTTACGCCTCTTGGTCTAAAACCTGAACAGGAGAAGCGTGCCATGTTGTATATCAGCATATCGGAGACATACCAGCAGCTCTATAACTACGAGGCGGAGACACATGAGCCATCGGAGCATTTGCGCGAACATCTCAATCAGTATTATGATGAATTTGTCGCCCGATACGGCAATCTCAATGAGAAACAGAATGTCAAGTTCATCCTTATGGACGCCAACGGTCGTGACGCACTGGCATTGGAACGTGGCGAGAACGGTCAGTTTGTCAAGGCTGACATCTTCGACCATCCCGTTTCATTCTCTCTTGATGAGGTTACAAGTGTAGATACTCCGCTGGAGGCACTGACTGCGTCGCTCAACAAATACGGTGAGGTAAATCTCGAATATATGTCGTCATTGGTGGATATGGATGAGGACGCAATGGTGGAGAACCTTGCGGGACACATCTACTACAATCCGCTTGTGAGCAATTACGAGATAAAAGACCGCTTCATCGCCGGCAATGTAGTTGCCAAAGCAGAGGCTGTCAAGGCATGGATTGACCGAGAGGAAGAACGCATCAAGGGATTTCCCGGTTATGACGGTATTGAGCCGTTCATCGCCATGTCGCAGGACTCCCTCAAAGCATTGGAGGAAGCACGGCCCCGCCGTATCGAGTTCGATGAGCTGGACTTCAATTTCGGCGAGCGTTGGATTCCGACCGGCATCTACTCCGCCTATATGTCGTATCTCTATGCAACGGACGTAAAGATTGCCTATTCTTCCTCAATGGACGAGTATTCAGCAACCAACAGCCGTGGCAATATGAAGATATGGGAGGAGTTCTGCGTCAGAGGCTACTACCGCACTTACGACGGCATGAATCTTCTGAAACACGCTCTCCACAACACCGTGCCGGACATAAAGAAATCAATCGGTAAGGATGAGGACGGTCGGGACATCAAGGTGCCGGACACCGAGGCTATCCAACTCGCCAACACCAAGATTGATGAAATTCGTAACGGTTTCTCAGAATGGCTGGAGGCACAGTCGCCAGAGTTCAAGGAGCGATTGGTGGACTTGTATAACAACAAGTTCAACTGCTTCGTTCGCCCGCAATACGACGGGAGCCATCAGACATTCCCGGATTTGAACATGAAAATCCTCGGCGACCGCTATGGAATCAGCTCCATTTATCAGTCTCAAAAGGACTGTATATGGATGCTGAAACAAAACGGCGGAGGCATCTGCGACCATGAGGTCGTGCGCCCATAAGGGCATATAGTAAATGTAGGATTAGCAACCTACCCGGCAAGGGTTTTCTACGCCGGTCATTAGCCAACTTATCCACTTAGCCGAAAGGCGGTGGGGAGTATCGCATGTTGGAAACGGCATAAGTCAGCTAACTATCGTGCTGCTACTGAATGTCTAAATGAAACGATAGATATGAGGATGAAGACTATACTGTTTGAACGACAGCCCAAGACGTTAATTGGTAAACACCGACCGAAGATAGTTATAACGGTCGGTCTGCAATACTTCTGCCTTCCAACTTCGGGCACGAGAGCTGAAAACCGATTGCAGGTCAGCTGCAGTAAGCGGAAAAGGGCGAAAATCGCATCCGACAATCTGTCACGCTATGTTGCTATATGTCTAAATGGGGATTGCCTAAGCAGACGCAAGTCTGTATGGCAACAGAGTCTCCATAGTAGTCTGAGCGAGGGAAAGCCTCGTACATGGCGAAGGGAGACAGTGTTTATCTTTAATATGTTTAACGAATGATGTGTGAGACATTATGAGAAATTCTGAGAATGTATTAAACAGTCTGGCTGAACACAGCCAAAACCCAAATTACAAGTTTGAACGGCTTTACCGACTGCTGTTCAACGAGAACCTGTATGCGATTGCCTATCAGTCAATGGCACCCAAAACTGGCAACATGACGAAAGGCACCGATGGTCAGACCATCAGCGGGATGAGCATCAAGCGCATACAATCTATTATTGACAAGTTGCGTGATGAGAGCTATCAGCCGCACCCTGCCAAGAGAATTTACATACCCAAGAAGAACGGCAAGCAAAGACCTCTCGGCATCCCGTCGATTGAGGACAAGCTTGTGCAGAAAGTCATCCAAATGATTCTTGAATCCATCTATGAGGGATATTTTGAAAAATGCTCGCATGGATTCAGGCCGCACCGCAGTTGCCATACTGCAATGGCTTCAATCATGGAGGGATTTGACGGTACAAGATGGTTCATTGAGGGCGACATCAAAGGATTCTTTGACAATATCGACCACGATATGATGATTGCTATCCTTTCGGAGCGCATCGCAGATGAACGATTCTTGCGCCTCATACGTAAGTTTCTCAATGCAGGTTACTTGGAGAAATG
>ENA-OQCZ01000162-OQCZ01000162.1-human-gut-metagenome-genome-assembly--contig:-NODE-162-length-23828-cov-3.654825_pt1 | contig 23828 bp, 21 predicted proteins | sample MGYA00242505_ERZ504594 | MGnify/ENA primary metagenome ERZ504594 (study PRJEB26092, sample SAMD00036329) | human gut metagenome | host: Homo sapiens | study: EMG produced TPA metagenomics assembly of... | reverse complement strand
ATCAGGGTGGTCCCTTCTTTTACAGATACAGGTAATTTGTCGATCGTTAAATTTACCATAATTTCTCACGCCCTCCTTTGAAGATTCCAAAGCCGAAATGGTCGCAGCGGAGGCAGCGTCCGGATTCCTGCGCAATTTCTTTTCTGTTCATGCAGTTTTCAACACCTTCAAAATCATGTTTTCGTTCACTTGCTTCCCGTTCAGACAGTTCCACACGGCCGCATGGTGTATGGTCATTGTTATTTGGAAGAGGAATTTCAATATCACAGGTGATCTCATGGTGATAGCCTAAATATTCATCAATATTTGCAGCAGTTACCTTTGCGGCGGCTACAGCCTTAATAACAGTAGCAGGGCCGGAAGCACAGTCACCGCCTGCAAATACGCCCGGTATATCTGCAAATCCGCCGTTTGGCAGAGTGACGATCTTTCCTCTTGAAACCGGGATACCGGATTCTTCATAGTGTTTGGTTTCAATATTCTGGCCGATGGCAACGATCATGGTCTGACATGGGATCACATAGTCCGGCTCACCGCTGGCAGTTACACTGGCACGTCCGTCTTTAATGGTGCTGATCATCTGAGGAGTCACGCGGACACCGGATACATGTCCGTTTTCATCGACTTCAATACCGGCAGGTGCAACTAAGGTAAGCAGTTCCACACCTTCTGCTACAGCAGCTTCGATCTCAGCTGGGAGTGCAGTCATATCAGCCACACGGCGGCGGTAAACGATGCTGACTTTCTTTGCTCCAAGACGGATAGCGGTGCGGACAGCGTCCATGGATACATTTCCGCCTCCGATAACAGCTACCTCCTGTCCTGTAAGATCAGGGCAGTTTCCAAGGCTTACATTTCTAAGAAAACCAACGGCGGAGGTGATACCTTCTGCATCTTCGTTAGGAAGTCCTAATTTCTTATCAGTAGAGGCACCTACTGTAATAAGTACTGCGTCATATACTTTTCTAAGTTCGTCTAATTTAATGTCTTCACCGATCTTTACATTGTAATGTACCTGGATACCGGTTTCCAGGATGGCGTCTGTATCTTCTTCCAGACGGTCTTTAGGCAGACGGTAGTTTGGAATACCATAGCGCAGCATACCGCCAAGTTTTGGAAGCATCTCATAAACAGTGACCTGATGGCCCATTAACTGCAGATAATAAGCAGAAGAAAGTCCGGAAGGTCCGCCGCCTACAACAGCGATCTTTTTGCCGGTGGAAGGTCCGCAGGCCGGCGGAGCCACCTTTCCAGCCAGGTCAGCAGCAGCCCGCTTCAGTCCGCGGATATTGACAGATGTATCTACCATGTTACGGCGGCAGCGTGCTTCACAGGGATGCTCGCAGATAAGACCGCAGGCAGTCGGGAAGGGGTTATCCTTGCGGATGAGCTTGACAGCGTCGGCATAACGGCTTGCGCCAACCAGTGCAATGTAACCGGGGATATCAACCTGTGCCGGGCACAAAGCAACGCAGGGGATAGAATGATGGACGTTGACAGAGCATTTGCCCTTCTTTATGTGGTTAATGTAATCTTCACGGAAGCCTTCCAGACCGGCCAAAACCATTTTGGCTGCTTCGAAGCCGATGGCGCAGTCAGCGCTGTTGGCAACATTTTGCGCAGTGCTTTCGATTAAATCCAGAGTGTGCATGTCAGCCTTGCCGGCGAGCACGTCTTCCATAAGATTCTGCAGCTGCGCGAGGCCTACACGGCAGGGTACGCATTTGCCACAGGTTTGTGCGTGGCAGACTTTGAGGAACGACAGCTGCAGGTCAACAGGGCACAGTCCCGGGGGGCTGGCGATGATGTGTCGTTCCAGGTCCTTGTACAAGCGCTCGACCGTAAGCTGTGCCTGGTCGGGTGTTTCGATTCTTAAACGGCTCATAATTTTCCTCCAAAAAGCATACACTAAATATATAAAGGTATAAACTATATTATACAGAAAAAAGCTGAATTTCGCAATAATAAAGAAGATAGTTTTTATGTAACAATCTGAGCAAAACAAGCTCGCAAGCGCTTTTTTCGTCTGCTGCCGCAGCAAAGCATTCTTGCGGAGGCTATGCTTTTTTTGCCGTATTTTTTGTGTTATACTAATACTGAGCTTTTTAGAATTAATGCTGTCGGCAGAACGTTTGCATCCGGCAGCTTAAAATATTGGAGGGTTGGATATGCAGCTTACTGCTACACATTATATAAGCCTGGCTGTAACGCTTCTGGTGACGCTGCTGCCGGGGCTTTTGGCAGCCAAAAGGGTGAAGTCTGCCGATGATTATAACGTAGGAGGCCGCAGCTCGGGCGCAGGCCTTGTCGCGGGCACGATTATCGGCACGATTGTCGGTGGCGCTGCTACCGTTGGTACGGCGCAGCTTGGCTTCAAGCTGGGGCTGACGGCTTGGTGGTTTACGCTCGGCAGCGGCATTGCGCTTTTGCTGATGGCGGCGTTTTATGCTGTGCCCTTGCGCCGCAGCTCACTGACCACCGTAGCGGAGTATCTCGTTACGGATTATGGCAAGCCTGCGGGGTGGCTGGCGACCTTCAGCGCCTGCGCCGGTATTTTTTTCAGCATCGTAGCGAGCACGCTGACGGCGTTGCATCTCATTGCAGGCTTGTTCGGCGTACCGCTTTTGGCTGCAGCGGCCATTGTTATCGCTGTTACTTTGCTGCTGGTGTTTTTCGGTGGCCTCAGCAGCAGCGGAATGGCCGGGATTTTTAAGATTGTGCTGATTTTCGCCAGCATTTTCGTCGGCGGCGTGATGGCCTACGCCGATATGGGACATTGGCAGGGCTTGACGCAGAGCTTTGCGGCATATCCCTGGTTCAGCCTTTTCGGACGCGGCGTGGAGGACGGTCTTGTCAGCCTCGGTTCGATGATAGTGGGCGTTATTTCTACGCAGACCTATGTGCAGGCGCTGTTTTCGGCGCGCGATACCAAAACTGCAGCTGTTGGCTGCTGTGCTGCCGCACTGATAGTAATTCCCGTGGGATTGCCGTCATTAATGATCGGTATGTTCATGCATCTGCACCATCCGGAGATAAATTCTATTGACGCACTGCCGCTGTATCTCGTTACCTATCTGCCGCAATGGCTCGGAGGTATCGGCCTGGGCGCCGTGCTGCTTTCGGCCCTGGGCTCAATCGCAGGCCTGGCGCTGGGCGTAGGTACGATGATTTCGCGTGATATCGTCAGCAAAATCTGGCTTAAGGCTACGGCTGCAGGCCAGCTGTGGGCAAGCCGCCTGAGCGTGCTGGCCGTTTCTGTCACTGCGATGGTGTTTGTCTTTATGCACCTTGATTCGTCGGTGCTGGAGTGGAATTATCTCTCCATGGCGCTGCGGGGCAGTGGTATCTTTCTGCCGCTGACGTTCTGCATTTTCTTCCCGGGCAGGGTGCGCGCTTCAATGGGCGTGGCTGCTATGGGTGCAGGCATTTTTGCGGCGCTTTTCTGGAAGCATATCAGCCCGTGGGAAATCAACAGTCTGTTGCCGGCGCTCGTGTATAATCTGTTCTTTTTACTTATCGGTCTGGCGTGGGGTAAAAAAGGGGGAATAGAAGCGAAAAAGCTGCTTTTACAGCAAGCGGTTTGCTTGCAAAAAGCAGCGTAATATGCTATATTATAGACAAAGGACAACCGCCCACGTCGGTGGGTTGCCAAAGCTTTTATTGCGGAAGAACCGCCCTGTCACTAGGCAAAGATTAAGGGCGGTTTTCCTATGTCTGGGTTATTTACTGAACTGAAAAATAAATGTCAGCAACGCCAGAATGAATACGCCAAAGGCCATCAGGTCTTTAAAGTCGTAGTTCTTCATAGGCATCATCTCCATTCTGTTGGAGAATGATGGCAATGCCACCCGTAAGCACGATTGTCCAAAGTCTGAATATATTGTAACATAGATAAAGAGAACATACAACGAACGAATTGTGAATTCACGGTTGTATGTTTTTTTCAGTTTTAGGCAGGAATTTTATCTGTAATGCTAGAATAGTTTTACATACATTTGCCGCAGATTTGCGCGGCAGCGGTCTTTTAATTTAAGGAGCAAGAGATGACAAAACGCTTTACTCATTTACATGTACATACGGAATACAGCTTGCTGGACGGCGCTTCGAAAATCCACGAGCTGGTGGCCTACGCTAAGGAGCTGGGCATGGACAGTCTGGCGATTACCGACCACGGCGCAATGTACGGCGCAGTGGAATTTTATCAGGAGTGTACCAAGGCAGGCATCAAGCCGATTATCGGCTGCGAGGTTTACCTGTCCAAGGGCTCGCATCTGGAAAAAAATAACCGCGGCATGTACCATTTGATTCTGCTGGCGGAGAACGATACAGGCTACCATAACCTGATGAAAATCGTTAGCATTGGTCAGCTGGAGGGCTTTTATTATAAACCGCGCGTAGACAAGGACGTGCTGCGAACGTATCACGAGGGCGTTATCTGTCTCAGTGCCTGCGTTGCCGGCGAGGTGCCGCAGATGATTTTGCAGGACAACCTGGAGGGAGCACGTCGCTGCATTCAGGAATATATCGATATTTTTGGCAAGGAAAATTACTTTTTGGAAATTCAGGACCATGATCTTGATGAGGAGCACAAGGTCAGCGCGGAGCTGAAGCAGCTGGCGCAGGAGTTCGGTCTTGGCCTGGTAGCGACAAATGATTTGCATTATGTGCAGCAAAAGGATGCCGCAGCGCAGGATATTCTGCTGTGCATTCAGACGACCAGCACGGTTGATGAGCCGGACCGTATGCGCTTTAACAACGACAGCTATTATCTGAAAAGCTATGATGAGATGGAGGCGCTGTTCGGCGATTGTCCGGAGGCTTTGAGCAATACCAATAAAATTGCTGACCGCTGCAACGTGAAGATGGAGTTCGGCCATCTGCTGCTGCCGGAGTTCCCGGTGCCGGAGGGCTTTGATGCCGTGAGCTATCTGCGTCACCTGTGCGAGGAGGCCTTGCCTAAGCGCTACGAGGTTGTGGATGAGAAGGTCCGCAAGCGTCTGGATTTTGAGCTGGACATCATCAACACTATGGGCTATGCTTGCTATTTCCTCATTGTCTGGGATTTTATCAATTATTGCCGTAGCCATGATATTCCGGTCGGTCCGGGACGCGGCAGTGCCGCAGGCAGTATCGTGGCCTATCTGCTGCGCATAACGAATATCGAGCCCTTGCGTTACCATCTGCTGTTCGAACGCTTTTTAAATCCTGAACGCGTCAGCATGCCTGATATTGATACCGACTTCTGCTATGTGAAGCGTAATCAGGTGCTGGATTATGTAGTGCGCCGTTACGGACAGGAGCGTGTGGCGCAGATTATTACCTTCGGCACACTGCAGGCGCGCGCGGCAGTGCGCGACGTCGGCAAGGCGTTGGGCATGAGCTACGGCGAGGTAGACGAAATCGCCAAGCTGATTCCGCGTGAGCTGGGCATTACGTTGGAGAAGGCGCTGAACTGCAGCAAGGACTTCCGTCAGGCATATGACTCGCGCCCGGAGGTCAAAAAGCTGATTGACCTTGCGCAAAGCGTGGAGGGCCTGCCGCGTAACGCAGGCACGCATGCCGCCGGTGTTATTATCGCACCGCATAATATGAAAAATTACGTACCGCTGCAGCAGGGCAGTGAGGGTGGCGTCATCACCCAGTACGATAAAAATAAGGTAGAAGAGCTTGGTCTGCTGAAGATGGACTTTTTAGGCCTGCGCACGCTGACAGTTATTGGTGACTGCATTCGCTTTATCCGCGAAACTACGGGTGAAGAGGTTGATATTGATAATATACCGTTGGCAGATGAGGCGACCTGCGCAATGCTGCGCCGAGGTGAAACGGCCTGCGTTTTCCAGCTGGAGTCGGCTGGCATCACCAAGCTGGTTATGGATTTGGCTCCCGAAAGCTTTGAGGACCTGATTCCATTAGTGGCTCTGTACCGTCCGGGTCCTTTGGGCACCGGTATGGCAGAGGACTTTATCGCCGGCCGTCACGGACAGCGCACGGCGAAGGTATTACATCCGCTGATGGAGCCTATTTTGAAGGATACCTACGGCGTTATTCTGTATCAGGAGCAGGTTATGCAGATAACCTCCGCATTGGCAGGCTTTACGCTCGGTCAGGCAGATATTCTGCGCCGTGCGATGGGCAAGAAGAAGGCCAAGGAGCTGGATTCTATGCGCCAGTCATTTATTGACGGTGCCAAAAAGCTGCATGATATCCCCGAAGAGCTCAGCGACCAGATTTTCTCGCTCTTGCAGCACTTCGCCGGTTACGGCTTCAACAAATCACACTCCGTAGCCTATGCGCTGGTAGCCTATGAAACCGCTTATCTGAAGGCGCACTGGCGTCCGCAATTCTATGCGGCCTTCCTCAACAGCATTATCGGTGATGCGGATAAGGTGAGCTGGTATATCAACGTCTGTCGTAATGATAATGTCAAAATCCTGCCGCCGGATGTCAACGAAAGCGGTCACAACTTTACGGTACATAAAAATTCGTCTATCCGCTTCGGCCTGGCGGGCATCAAAAAATACTGGTGATGCCGCAGTAGATGCCATTATCAGCGCCCGTAACGAGGGCGGTCCGTTCAAGAGTCTGACGGATTTCTGCTGCCGTGTGAATATGCGCGTGGTCAACAAGCGTGTTATCGAAAATATGATTAAATGCGGCGCAATGGATTCCTTCGGCGCCAGACGCTCGCAGATGCTGTCTATTATAGAGCAGGCGGTTGATTTGGGTGCCGCCTGCCAGAGGGACAAGGCTAACGGCCAGCTGGGGCTGTTCGGTGACGATAGCTTCGGCGTGATGGAAATCAAGCTGCCGCCGCTGCCGGAAATCCCCAAGCAGCTTATTCTGCAGAACGAAAAGGAAATTATCGGCTTTTACGTTACCGACCATCCGCTGAGCGATTACAAGCAGATGCTGCAGCGCTTCATGCCGCTGCACCAGTTCGGCGGTGAAACGCAGGTACAGGACGGACAGTTCGTGCGCGTGGCCGGTATTATTACGGACTGCACAATTAAAAATACCAAGCGCGGTGATACGATGGCCGTTCTGACGCTGGAGGATTTCAGCGGACGCTTCCCGGTTATCGTTTTCCCGCAGGCTTATCATACAAATGTCAAGGATATCTATGAGGACAGTATTGTGGCGATTGAAGGACGCTTCAGCGTGGATGAGCGTGAAAGCAAGATTATTGCCAACAGCGTGCGCGCTCTGCCGTCCAAGCCGCCTACGGAAATCCGCCTGCGCATCGAAGCGCATCTGGAAAATCCGCTGGTGCAGCGTGAGCTGATGCAGCTGTTTCAAAAATACAAGGGTGATGACTGCGTATACCTGCAGCTGATGGGCTCGCGTAAGCTTATCAAGACAACGCCTAACTTCTGGGTGAACAGCGAAGCACCGGGCTTTGCCGAGGATGTGGTCAAAATACTTGGTGAAAACTGTGTGGTAAAGAAAGATTGATGTAATTATTTGAGCTGTTTTTCATAAACTTTCATGATATACTTGCAAGTTTAAGTACAAAAATGCTAAAATAAAGAGAAGAATGTAAAAAAGCCGGAGCAGCAGCTCCTGTAATAAGCTTAAGGAGGCAGCAAATGAATATTCTCGTTTGTTTAAAACAAGTGCCGGATACGGCAAAAGTAAAATTTAACCGCGAAACCAATACCTTAGACCGTACGGGTGTAGAAAATATTATGAACCCCTATGACCGTCAGGCATTGGAGGTAGCACTGTGCCTGAAGGATAAGGAAGGCGCTAAGGTAACTGTACTGACCATGGGCCTGCCCCAGGCAACCGATATTCTGAAGGAAGCAATCGCTATGGGCGCTGATGACGGCGTTCTGCTGAGCGACCGTGTTCTGGGCGGCAGCGATACTCTGGCAACCAGCCTGGCTCTGGCTGCTGCTGTAAAACATCTGGGCGAGTTCGACCTCGTGCTCTGCGGTAAGCAGGCAGTAGACGGCGACACCGCACAGGTTGGCCCGGAAATGGCAGAGCATCTGGGAATTCCTCAGATTACCGGCGCTCTGAGCCTGAGCTATGAAGACGGTAAATTTGTTGTTGTCCGCGAAAACGAAAACTATCAGCTGACTCTGGCTTGCGCCGCACCACTGCTGGTTACCGTAACCAAATCCGAAAAAGAGCCGCGTTTTGCCAGCATTAAAGGCAAAATGAAAGCACGTAAGGCTCAGATTCCTACTCTTACCGTTGCTGACCTGGATATTGATCCTGCAACCGTAGGCCTGAAGGGCTCTCCGACTAAGGTTAAAAAAAGCCTTCACCCCGACCCCGCCTGAAATCAATGGCGAAATCATTACCGAAGCAGATGCTGATGCAGCAGTAGATATGCTGTTTGAAAAGCTGGTTAAGGCAGAGGTTATTACCCGCTAAGGTGAACCATGCTGATAAAAGTAAACAGGCAGCTTTGCTGTGGCTGTGAGGAATGTGTGGCGGTATGCCCGATGGGCGCTGCAACGCTGCGTGAGGGCAAGGCGCAGATTGATATGCAGCAGTGTGTCTGCTGCGGTGCCTGCATCCGCGAATGTCCCATGGAGGCTATAGCTATTGCCGAAACTGACGATACTGAAGATAACGAATAGGAGTGTGTAAATATGTGGGTTATTGCTGAACAGGAAAATGGTCAGCTGATGAATGTTACCTTTGAGCTGTTGGGCGCTGCCAAAGAGCTGTGTGCCAAGCTGGAGGAAAAATGCTGTGCGGTACTGGTGACCGCTGCTGCAGGCGAGCTGCCGCAGCAGCTGATTGCTGCCGGCGCTGATGTTGTTTATGTTGTTGAGGATGCTAAATACGCAGATTATGATACCGAGTTATATACCGATGCTATCTGCCAGCTGTCCAAAAAATATGATCCGGCTTCCATTATGTTCGGTGCTACCGATGACGGGCGTGACCTGGCTCCGCGTGTTGCAGCACGTCTGCATACCGGCCTGTGCGCTGACTGCACTGCTCTGGATGTAACCGATGACAAGCTCGTTGCCTGGACTCGTCCCGCACTGGGCGGCAATATCTGCGCTACCATCATCTGCGACGTTAACCGTCCGCAAATGGGTACCGTTCGTCCTAAAGTATTCAAACCGGCAGAAATGGACAACAACCGCACCGGTGAGGTTATTGCCTTCACTCCGGAAGCAGGCGCTGTAAGCCGTGTTGAACTGGTTAAAAAAGAAGCTCTGAGCAGCGAAAACGCTGTTAAGATTGATGAAGCTGATATGATCGCAGCAGGCGGCCGCGGCTTCGGCAGCAAGGAAAATTTCGACGTGCTGGAACAGCTGGCTGCTCTCTTTGAAAATTCCGCAGTAGCAGGCACCCGTGCCGCTATTGATGAGGGCTGGCTGACTCACTCCCAACAGGTTGGCCAATCCGGTAAATCCGTTACTCCGCATATCTACTTTGCCTGCGGCATCAGCGGTGCTATCCAGCATCTGTCCGGCATGAAGGACAGCGATATCATCATCGCTATCAACAAGGATGCAGAGGCACCGATTTTCACCGTTGCTAATTATGGCATCGTAGGTGATGTAAACGTAATCCTGCCGAAGCTGATTGAAAAAATCAAAGCTTACAAGGCTTAATACAATTACCTGATTTACAGGAGGCATTCTAGTATGTGGAAAACAATTTATATTGCCCACACTGAGGAACAAGCCCAAAAAATAAAGCAAATGCTGACGGAAAACGGCTTTTTGGTACAGCTGAAAAGTGCCGGAGGCAAGCATAATAAGGCTTATGAAATCTGCCTGCCGGTTTCGGAGGCAGAGGATGCCTATGAGGTTTTGTGTGAGAATAAGTTTCAGTACTGAGGAGGCGCAGTCCTGATGAAGAAAACGAAGATTATCTGTACAGTAGGTCCCAGCACGGACAATGTAGAGCTGTTGCGTAAGATGATGCTTGCAGGCATGGATTTGGCACGCTTCAACTTTTCGCACGGCAATCATGAGGATCATAGCAAAAGGCTGCAGCTGGTGCGCCGGGCATCAGAAGAGGCCGGTAAGGTAATTGCTACGATTGCAGATACCAAAGGCCCGGAAATGCGCCTGGGCATGTTTGCCGAAAGCAAAATCGAGCTGAACGAGGGCGATGATTTCTGCCTGACTACCGAGGATTATCTGGGCGACCGCCATATGGCACACGTCAATTATGCCGGTCTGCCGCAGGAGGTAGAAATAGGCAGCAATATTCTGCTGGCCGACGGACTGCTTTCCTTAAAGGTTGTGCGCATTGACGGCTGCAAGATTTATACCAAGGTGGTCAACGGCGGTGAGCTGAGCTCGCGCAAACGTGTGGCCTGCCCCGGTATCGAGCTGAAGCTGCCGTTTTTGTCGGAGCAGGACAAGGCAGATATTCTTTTTGCTGTCGAGCATGATATGGATTACATTGCGGCATCCTTCGTGCAGAAGGCCGATGATGTTATCGCTATCCGTAAAGTGCTTGAGGAAGCAGGCTCTTCCATCGGGATTATTTCCAAAATCGAGAATGAGGCCGGTGTGCAGCATATCGATGAAATTATCGGCGTATCCGACGGCATTATGGTTGCCAGAGGCGACCTGGGCGTAGAGATACCGACCGAGGATGTACCTTTGGTACAGAAGGATATTATCGCGCGCTGCAACAAGGCGGGCAAGCCTGTTATTACGGCTACGCAGATGTTGGAAAGCATGAGTAACAGCTATCGTGCAACCCGTGCCGAGGCCAGCGACGTTGCCAACTCTATTTTTGACGGCAGCGACGTTATTATGCTGAGCGGCGAAACTGCCAGCGGCAAATATCCGCTGGAGGCTGTGCAGACGATGGCTAAGATTGCCGTTCGCACGGAAAATGCGCTTGATTATGTTCATATCTTTCAGAAAAAGGGCATCAGCGAGCGCATCCATTCTACCGATGCCATCAGCCATGCTACAGTGCAGATTTCTCAGGAAATAAAGGCAGATACTATTCTTACGATTACCGAATCAGGCTTTACGGCGCGTATGATTGCCAAATATAAGCCTCAATGTACTGTTGTTGCTGTATCACGCTTGCCTGAGCGCGTGCGTGCGATGCAGCTTTATTGGGGTGTGCTGCCGCTTTTGGGGCCATACTCCACAAATACTGATGAAATGATAGAGCTGTCTTTGCAGTGTGCTTTGCATCACTCCGTGATTAAGGACGGCGCATCTGTTGTTATAACTGCCGGCGTGCCTATCGGTACTCCGGGCAGTACAAATCTGATTAAGGTGGTTACAGTGGGTACCAAACTTATCAGCGGTACCGGTATCGGCAGCAAGACTGTCACCGGCCGTATCTGCGTAGGCAGAACTGCGGCAGATTTCAAGGACAAGCTCCAAAAGGGCGATATACTTGTAGTTGATGTGCTGAACGATGAGTTTGTACCGCAGGCTGCTGCCAAGGCAGCAGCGATTATCGCCGAAGAGGGCGGCCTGACATCCTCCACCGCTATTGTTGCCGTAACCTGCGGTCTGCCTGTTATCGTAGGCGTGGAGAAAGCAACCTCCAAGCTGGCCGACGGCCTGCTGGTAACGGTGGATCCTGTTTCCGGTGACGTCTACGAAGGCGATATTAACCTGTAGGAATATGGTAACAGAACTTATTTTAGAAACATGTATTGCTCTGCGTGACGGCAGAGAACAAAACGCCTGCACAGCTTTTTCGGGTATTATTGCTGAAGCAGCAGATAATGAAGCATTACAAGCAATCAGCTGCTGTCTGCTGGTGGCCTTACGCCACCGGCAACGGCAGCTTTTTGCGGCTTGGATGCAGGAAAGCAGGCCGCGTTTGGAGCAGCTGTTGGTCAATCCGCAGCTGGCACATCAGGGCGGCAGCGTTCTGCTGCGGCTGACGTTTGCCGTGTGCGACAGGCGCCTGGATGAAGTGCGTCCTATGCTTGCACTGCTGGTGCGGTGCTGGCTGCGGACGTACGCCGGCGATACTGCAGTGCTGCAGGAATTTATGGGCGAATGGCTCAGTCTGGCGGCGCGTATGGCACGCAGGCGGTGGCGCGAGGAGACGGCGTTTCTGCTGCGTGAGGCCGGGCGCTGGCTTTTAAAGCAGCAGGACCTGCAACGGTGGGCGTGGAGCCTGCAGCAGCTGCAGCTGCATTTCGTCGTGTACGCACGCTGGGATGGCTTTGACAAGGCCTGCAGAATTTACAGGGAGCTGACGCTTCTGTACCGCCTGCTGCTGCGGCGTGTGCCGAAGGCACAACCTGCGCGGCAGACAGCGCTTCTGCAGCTGCTTTTGCGTCACCTGCGTGATGTAACCGCTAACGTATCGCGTTCGGCGATGCTGGATGATGCGGATATCTTTCGCCAATGGTACAGCTTTTTCTGGCAGCTGACTGCCGACGACAAGAGCGCCAGAGAGGAGCTGCTGCGGCTGCTGCAGCTTGCTATCACCTATTGGCAGCAGACCATGCCCAAAACCAGCCGCAAGCAGGCAGTACTCCTTAAGGATTTGCTGCAGCCGAACCTGATTGACGGGCAATACGCATTGTTATTACAAAAAATTATATAAATCCTGAAGACAGGAGGTAGAAAATATGTCAAAGATTGTCGTAGTAGGTAGCTGTAATATTGATATTACTGTTGAATGTGACCGCTGGGTGCATCCCGGAGAAACTATTTTCGGCAACCGCCTGACCGTTTCTCCCGGCGGCAAGGGTGCCAACCAGGCTGTTGCTGCAGCCCGCCTGGGAGCAGATGTTATGATGGTCGGCTGCATCGGTGATGATGTGTACGGCCAGCTGGTATTGAAGGCTTTAAAGGAAAATAACGTTGATTCCACCTATGTGAAGGTGCTGCCGGGTGAAAACAGCGGTACCGCACACATTACCGTAGCGGAGGACGATAACACGATTATCGTTATCAAGGCTGCCAATGACCTGGTATCCCCGTCGCTGATTGATGAAGCGTGGGAGGATATCAGCAAGGCAGACATGGTGCTCTTGCAGCACGAAATTCCTGCCGCTACTAACGCTTATGTTATCGAAAAATGCGCAGCGCACGGTGTACCTGTGCTGCTGAACCCCGCACCTGTTGCTCCGGTGCCGCAGGCTCTGCTGGATAAGATCACTTATCTGACTCCCAACGAGCACGAGGCAGCAACATTGTTTGCCGGTAAGGGCAAGGCGGATATCCTTGATCAGAACCAGGGCAAGGTGATTATGACGCTGGGCAGCAAGGGTGTTGCCTATGCAGAAAAGGGACAGGTTATTACTGTTCCCGGCTTTAAGGTAAAGCCCGTTGACACTACGGGTGCAGGCGACACCTTTAACGGTGCCTTTGCTGTTGCCCGTGCAAATGGCAAATCCATGCAGGAAAGCATCAGCTTTGCCAATGCTGCCGCAGCTCTTTCGGTGCAAAAGCTGGGAGCACAGGGCGGTATGCCTTATTTACATGAAGTAGAGGAGATGCTTAAGTAATGCAAAAGGGTGGAATGTTGAACAGCTCTATTGCGAAGGTGCTGGCTGATTTGGGCCACACCGACACTATCGTTATCGGTGACTGCGGTCTGCCTGTGCCTGCAGGCGTGCAGAAAATCGACCTGGCTCTGAAGCCGGGAACTCCTTCCTTCCTGGAGGTTGTTGAGGAAGTAGCCAAGAATATGGTTATCGAAAAGGTAGAAATTGCAGCGGAAATGGAAGGCAGAAATCCTGCTGTCTACGGCGCTATGAAGCAGCTTTTCACTGAAGAGCAGTGGATTATCGATGCAGACCACGAAGCCTTCAAGGAGGCAACCAAGCATGCAAAATGCATTATCCGCACCGGCGAAATTACTCCTTTTGCCAATGTGATTCTGCACAGCAATGTTTTCTTTTAAAAATTAGCGTAAGGTAGGAATAAGGAAAAGTATGGAGATTGAATTAAGAAATATCCATAAGGCCTTTGGTTCTAATGAGGTGCTCAAGGGTGTTGACCTGAAGCTTAAAAGCGGTGAGGTACACGCTCTGATGGGTGAAAACGGTGCCGGCAAATCAACACTGATGAATATCCTGACGGGTATTCACAAGCAGGATAAGGGACAGATTTTTGTCGACGGCAAGGAAATCAGCTTCAAAAATCCTCTGGAGGCAGAAGCTTACGGCATCGCCTTCATCCATCAGGAGCTGAATATCTGGCCGAACCTGAGCATTCTGGAAAACCTGTTTTTGATGCACAGCGTAACCAACGGCATGGGTATCCTGGATTTTAAGGCTATGCGTGCTATGGCAGAGCAGAAATGCCGTGAAATTGAAATTGAGCTGCCACTGGATATGGAAGCCGGCGAATGCTCGGTAGGACAGCAGCAGATGACGGAAATCGTCCGTAACCTTCTGCTGGATGCCAAGGTTGTTATTATGGACGAGCCTACGGCGGCGCTGACAGAAAGAGAAACAGAAAAGCTCTTTGAGGTTATGCGCTCCCTGAAAAAACGTGGTGTAGCAATGGTGTATATTTCGCACCGTATGGAAGAGGTTACGCAGAACTGCGACACGATTACCGTTATGCGTGACGGCGTATCCGTTGCAACCAAGCCTGTTAAGGAATACAGCATGGAGCAGATTGTCCGCGATATGGTAGGACGCTCCATTACGGAATTTTATCCCGACCGCCGCAATAAGCCGGGCGAGGTGCTGCTGGAGGTTAAGCACTTTGAACAGCCGGGAGTTTTCCATGATATTAACTTTAACCTGCGCAAGGGCGAGATTTTGGGCTTTGCCGGCCTTATGGGCAGCGGCCGTACCGAAATCATGCGCGCCGTTTTCGGCGTTGATCCTCATGCAGGCGGCGAGCTGGTTTTCAAGGGCGAGCCTTTGAAGATTACCAAGCCTGAGGATGCTATTAAGGCAGGATTGGGCTTCGTAACCGAAAACCGCAAAACAGAGGGCCTGATTCTGGACTTCTCCATTTTGCGTAACATTGCTCTGCCGAGTGTTGATAGCTTTGCCCAAAGCGGTGTCATCAATTTTAATATTCTTAATGATTTTGCCGATAAAATGGCAAAAAAGCTGGGCGTAAAGACCAGCAGCCTGGACCTTGAGGCCGGTGCGTTGTCCGGCGGTAACCAGCAGAAGGTGGTTATTGCCAAATGGGTTGGCAGACACCCGGAGGTCATTATTATGGATGAGCCTACCCGTGGTATCGACGTAGGTGCAAAACGCGATATATATGAGCTGATGAACGAGCTTACTGCAAGTGGCGTTTCGATTATTATGGTTTCTTCGGAGCTGCCGGAGGTATTGGGCATGAGCGACCGAATCGTCGTTGTCCACGAAGGCCGCATTGCCGGCGAGCTGCTGCACGATGAAGCAGACCAGGAAAAAATCATGACACTTGCAACGGGAGGGCAATAAAAAATAATGGATGTAAAAGCAATCTTAAAAAAATCCGGTTCCATAATCGGACTTATTGTGTTGTTTGTGGTCATTTCCTGCCTTAACAGCAGCTTTATCGATCCCAGCAACCTGAAAAACCTGCTGCGTCAGGTTTCTATCAATGCCTTAATTTCCTTTGGCATGACCTTTGTTATCTTAACCGGCGGTATTGATTTGTCCGTCGGCAGTATTCTGGCGCTTTCCAGTGCACTCATGGGCAGCTTTATCAAGGGCGGTATGGATCCTGTATTCGGTATCGTGCTGGCCTGCCTCATCGGTGCTGCACTGGGCAGTGTCAACGGCCTGGTAATTACCTACGGCAAGGTGGCGCCCTTTATCGCAACCTTGGCTACTATGACCATTTTCCGTGGTCTGACTTTGGTATATACCAACGGCAACCCTATCAGCAGTCTGTCCGAGGATGACCGATTCCTGGAATTTGGCCAGGGCTATGTTGCCGGTCTGCCGGTTCCTGCTATTATGATGCTGATTATGTTTTTCATTTTGTGGTTCATCCTGCACAAAACTCCGCTGGGACGCAAAACCTATGCTGTCGGCGGTAATGAGAAGGTTTCCTTCATTGCAGGTATCAAAATCAACCGCATTAAAATATTTGCTTATACCGTAACAGGTTTCCTTTGCGGTATGGCAGGCGCTATTCTTACCAGCCGTCTGAACAGTGCTCAGCCTACTGCCGGTACCGGCTATGAGCTGGATGCTATCGCAGCTGTAGTATTGGGTGGCACCAGTCTTTCCGGCGGTAAGGGCCGCATCTTCGGTACCATTATCGGTGCGCTGATTATCGGCACTCTGAACAATGGTCTGAATATCTTAAACGTATCCAGCTTTTACCAACAAGTTGTCAAAGGTATAGTAATTTTGCTGGCTGTGCTGATGGACAGAAAGAAAAACTAAGCGTGATGCGGACGTAAAGCACCATCCAGTGCTTTTCAGCCGCAGCCTGCTTAATTCAAGTTTTTGTCTGCATAGTAATTTCTAATTCCGGGAGGTATTTTCTCACATGAAAAAAATTTTATTGGTATTAACCTGCATTGTAGCAATGGCTATGATGATTGTCGGCTGCGGCGGCAGCGACAAGAAGGATGCTGCAAAAGGCAACGACAAGAAAATCACCGTTGGCTTCTCCGTATCCACTCAAAACAATCCGTTCTTCGTTTCCCTGGCTAAAGGCGTAGAAGCTAAGGCTAAGGAGCTGGGCGTAACTGTAAAGGTTGTTGACGCTCAGAACGATCCTGCAAAGCAGGCTAATGATATTGCTGACCTGCTGCAGCAAAACATCAGCGTTCTGCTGGTTAACCCTGTTGACTCTGATGCAATTTCTACGTCCGTAAAGGCTGCCAACAAGGCTAACATCCCTGTTATCTGCCTCGACCGCAGTGCTAACCAGGGTGATGTAGCATGCCTGGTTGCTTCCGATAACGTAAAGGGCGGCGAAATGGCTGCTGATTACATTATCAAAAAGCTGGGCGAAAAGGTTAAGGTTGCTGAGCTGGAGGGTATCCCCGGTGCCAGCGCTTCCCGTGAACGCGGCGAAGGCTTCCACAAGCTGGCTGACAGCAAGCTGACCGTTGTTGCTAAACAGACTGCTGAATTTGACCGCAGCAAGGGCCTGACTGTAGCAGAAAACATGCTGCAGGCTAACCCGGACATCAAAGCTATTTTCGCTCAGAACGACGAAATGGCTTTGGGTGCAATCGAAGCTGCTAAGAGTGCTGGCAAGCAAATCTTCATCGTTGGCTTTGACGGCACTGCTGACGGCGTAAAGGCTGTAGAAAGCGGCGCTATGAGCGCTACTATCGCTCAACAGCCGGAAATCATGGGCCAGCAAGGTCTGGAAGTAGCTGTTAAAGCTGCTAAAGGCGAAAAAGTAGAAGCTAAGATTTCTGCTCCGCTGAAGCTCATCGAAAAGAAATAATAGCCGCTTAATTTATATTAACCTGACAACTTGAAGCAATAATGCCTCTGCGCGTTCGTGTGGGGGCATTTTGTTATGGTGAAAGCTGATACATTTTTGTGAGCGTTATTTACAAAATTATTTGCCGCACTTGACAAAAAGCGCTGCATTTTATATACTAACAGTTAAGCTAAGAAGAAGAGTAGTAGTCTGCAACCTCAGCGAGCCGTGACAGTGCAAGGCGGCAAAGGCGGATGAAGGCACTTTGGAGCTGTAAAAGTATATTGATTGAGGCGGGCTGCATTTTTTGCAGTCAAGCAGGGTGGAACCGCGGAGTCCGAGCTGTATGCACTCCGTCCCTGTAACATTTAAGTTACGGGGACGCGGGTGCTTTTTGTTTTTCGGACCAAGCTGCTGCCATTGCCGTCTTTGTAACAAATATAGGAGGTAAAACATGGATTTTCAGACAATTATTTTGAAGCTGCAAAAATTCTGGGCAGGCCAAAACTGCATTATGGCACAGCCCTATGACATCGAAAAAGGCGCAGGCACAATGAACCCGTCTACCTTTTTACGCGTACTCGGACCTGAGCCCTGGCGTGTGGCTTACGTAGAGCCTTCCCGCCGCCCGGCTGACGGCCGTTACGGTGATAACCCAAACCGTCTGTTCCAGCATCATCAGTTCCAGGTTATCGTTAAGCCCTCTCCGGAAAACATTCAGGAGCTGTATCTGCAGAGCCTGGCTGAGCTCGGCATTCATCAGGAGGACCATGATATCCGCTTTGTAGAGGATAACTGGGAATCTCCAACTCTGGGCGCTTGGGGCCTTGGCTGGGAGGTTTGGCTGGATGGTATGGAAATCACCCAGTTCACCTACTTCCAACAGGTAGGCAGCATTGACGTTAAGCCTGTTACCGTTGAAATCACGTACGGCCTGGAGCGTCTGGCTATGTACATCCAGGGCGTAGAAAACGTATTCGATATCCAATGGGTTGGCGACATTACCTACGGTGACGTTTTCCACACCAACGAGGTAGAGCAATCCTTCTACAACTTCCAGGTAGCAGACACCGCGCTGCTGTTTGACCTGTTCGACAAATATGAAGCAGAAGCTAAGCGCGTTATTGAGCTTGGTTATATCCGTCCTGCTTATGATTACGTTCTGAAATGCTCCCATGCATTCAACCTGCTGGATTCCCGCGGAGCAATCAGCGTAAGTGAACGTACTGCCTACATCGGACGTGTACGTGCGATGGCCCGCCTGTGTGCAAAGGCTTATGTAGCACAACGTGAAGAAATGGGCTTCCCGCTGCTCAAGAAAGGGGAGAATAAATAATGGAAAAATTACTTTTTGAAATCGGTACAGAAGAGATTCCTGCGAAATTTATGCCTGCCATTCTGGCACAATTAAAGGATTTGACAGAAAAGAAAATGACTGAGCTGCGCATTCCCTTCGAAGCAGTTAAAACCTATGGCACTCCCCGTCGTATGACCTTCATTGCCAGCGGCGTTGCCGAGGCTCAGGAGGACAGCACTGTTGAGGCTAAAGGTCCTTCCGCAAAAATCGCTTTCGTAAGCGGCGCTCCCTCTAAAGCAGCTATCGGCTTTGCTCGCGGCCAAGGAGTTGACGTAAAAGAGCTCGTTGTTCGCGATGATTATGTATATGCTGTTAAGCATCTGGCAGGCCAACCGGTTAAGGATTTGCTGCCGGGCCTGCTGACTGATATCCTCACCAGCCTGAACTTCCCGAAAAACATGCGTTGGGCAGATCATGAATTCAAATTCGTCCGTCCGATTCGTTGGCTGGTTGCACTGTTCGGCGATGAAGTTATCCCTGTTGAAATTACCGGCGTAAAATCCGGCAAATTCAGCCGCGGTCACCGCTTCCTGCGTCCTTCCGCACTGGATAACGCTAAAGCTCATGAGTCCATCGGCGATGCTGCCAAGGCTCTGTTCGACACTGTAAAGAGTAAGGCTAAGAACGCTGTAGCTTCCGCTGCTATCGGCACCATCGGCGCTGTAGAAATCCCTGATGCTGATTCCTATGAAAAGGTTATGTATGACAACTATGTAATGGTTGACCAGGACGCTCGCCGTGAGCTGATTCGTCAACAGGTTACTGACCTGGCAATTGCCGAAGGCGGTCATGCAGAAATCAATGAAGACCTGCTGGAGGAAGTAAACTATCTGGTAGAATGGCCGACTGCTCTGTGCGGCAAATTCGAAGAAAAATTCCTTGCTCTGCCGAAGGAATGCATCATCACCCCGATGCGAGAGCATCAGCGTTACTTCCCGGTACTGGCAGAGGACGGCTCCCTGCTGAACAAGTTCATCACCGTCCGCAACGGCGGCAAGGAGCATTTGGAAATTGTTGCTCACGGTAACGAGCGCGTACTGCGTGCACGTCTGAGCGACGCTGAATTCTTCTTCAACGAAGACAGAAAACAAACTTTGGCTGACCGTCTGGAAAAACTCAAAACTGTTTCCTTCCAGGAAGGCCTGGGCAATATGAACGATAAGAGCAAACGTCTGGTACAGGCTGTTGATATGCTGGCTATGGCTATCAATGCCAAGGTTGATAAAGAAAAGCTGGAGTGCACCGCTCTGCTGTGCAAATGCGACCTGGTAACCGGCATGGTTATCGAATTCACCGAGCTGCAGGGCGTTATGGGCCGCGAATATGCTAAGCTCGACGGTGAAGCTCCTGAGGTTGCACTGGGTATTTACGAGCATTATCTGCCGCGCTTTGCCGGTGACGAGCTGCCGACTACCGATATCGGCCGTCTGACCGGTATTGCCGATAAACTGGACAACATCTGCGCTACCTTCAGCCGCGGTCTGGCTCCGACCGGCTCTCAGGATCCGTACGCACTGCGCCGTCAGGCTCTGGGCATCATCAACATTTTACTGGACGGCAACTACCATGTATCCCTGTACAAGGTTATCGCCGGCGCTCTGTACCTGCTGAACATCCCGGCAGAGGACACCAAAAAGCTCGTACCGCAGATTGCTGAGTTCATGAAACAGCGCCTGCGCAATATGCTGATGGATCAGGGCATCCGTTATGACGTAGTTGACGCAGTTCTGGCTGACCAGATGAACGACGATTTCACCGATCTTGTTGCCCGTGCTAAGGCTCTGAACAGCTTTGTTGCTTCCGCAGAGGCTCCGGCACTGATTCAGGCTGCAACCCGTGTTGCTAACCTGTGCAAGAAGATTGAAGAAGAATCTGCAATCAACCCGCAGCTCTTTGCAGTTGAAGCTGAAGGCGCTCTGCACAATGCTGCTATGGCAGCCAGCAAGGAAGTGCTGGTTGCAGCAACCAAGTATGACTATGCTGCAGTTATGGCTGAAGCAGTTAAGCTGGTTGACCCGATTAACAAATTCTTCGAAGACGTTATGGTTATGGACGAGGACGTTCGCGTGAAGAACAACCGTCTGGCACTCTTGGCAGCAGTTAAGGATATTACCCATGCTGTAGGTGACCTGAGCGTTATCGTACAATAATAAAAACTAAGGAGATTAGTCTAATGGAACAATTTAATGCAGAAGCAAAAGCACTTGTAGAAATGCAGAACGAATACGTTTTGCTCACCAGCAAAAACCCCAGCGAAATGTGCCACGATGATTTCATCCGCGCAGAAGAGCTGAACGTACAGATCAAGGACGCAACCAAGGTTATGGCTGCGTTAGGCAATACGAATTTGCTGGCTACAAAAAAGACGAAAAAGGCCTGTGGGTAGAAAAATAATTCTCTCGCTGTGCTTTTTAACAGCCTTTGGGGCTTAAGACCATAAGCCTAGCGTGATTGTTTTTGTAATTTAACCGGTCTCTGATATGCTATTACATATAGCTGTCGGAGGCCGGTTTTATTTTTAGCTTTTTGAGTAATAAAAAAGCATCGGAGCCCCTGACCATTATCGGTCGGGACTCCGATACTGAGAAAAGAAGTGTTTTATGAATGTAAGGCATCAGCTGTTACAGCTTTGCCGCCCACAATCCGTGCAGATTGCAATAAGCATAAGCGGCGAGCGGAGCTGCACCCTCGGCAAGAGCGAAAACAGCCTCCGGCTTGTCACCGGGCTTTAAGATATAGCGCTGACCGCCATGAGTTGTCTGCAGATAAATCCATTGGATGTAGTGCTTTTCAATCATGGGATGCTCCACGCTGCCTACAGCTACACGCACAGTGCTGCCGTCAACGGTAATTACGGGCACATGCTTTTCCTGCGCTGCGTCTTCAGTGTTGGCAACAAGCTCCTGCATTGGCTTACCGCAGCAGACAAGCTCACCGCCGCCGTCGTGAATCAGGCCGACAATATTACCGCAAATACTGCATTTTAAAAATTTTACTGTCATTGTGCATCGCTCCTTTCGCAAAATAAAACCTTTATAGACCCGGAAACTCAATGTCCCTAACTTAATTATAGCTTATGTTATATGAAAAGTATATAGCTTTACAGAAAATGTTGCACACTTCTCACAATTACAGGAAAGATGCAAAGTGATATTTTGGCGTTATGTAGGCTGCGGAATTGATGTAAAGCATTATCTTAGCGTGCTGCTGTTTCTTTGCAGGCTGTTTTTGTGATATAATTAGATATATATACAATAAAATCGAAAAAGTCAGGTGGAAATATATGAAGCAGATAATTCCTGTAAAACAGGGGGATAATATTACGTTAACTGTCAATGGTCTTGGCAGCAGCGGCGAGGGCGTTGGCAAGTATGAAGGATTTACAGTCTTTGTCAAAGGCGCGCTGCCGGAGGAAGAGGTGCGCGTAACTATTACGCTGGTGAAGAAAAGCTATGCAGTTGGTGCGCTGGAGGAGATTGTCAAAGCATCTGCCGAGCGTGTGGAGCCTGCGTGTCCGGTGTATAAGGAATGCGGCGGCTGTCAGCTGCAGCATTTGAGCTACAAGGGACAGCTGGAGTGCAAGCGTCAGCAGGTGCAGGATGCGCTCACCAGAATCGGACATCTTAATTTAGAGGCATTGCCGGTGTTGGGGGCGGCGGAGCCGTGGAGCTACCGCAACAAAATGCAGTTCCCCGCGGCAGCGGATGCTGAAGGTGTGCTGCAGATAGGCTGTTATGCGACGGCAACACACAGCGTCGTAGATACGGATGCCTGCATGATTTCCAAAGAGGCGAACAATGCAATTATGAAAACAGTGCGCACCTGGATGCAGCATTATAACATCAGCGCCTATGACGAAAAGACAGGCAAAGGACTTGTGCGCCATATTATGGGACGCGTGGGCGTACACAGCGGCGAAGTGATGGCGGTTATTATTACCTCTGGCTATGACATTCCGCACCGCGGCGTGCTTATTGAATGGCTGAAACGCCATGTTCCGGGACTTGTGAGCGTAGTGCAGAATATCAACAAAAAAACAGACGAACGTGGTCATGGGCAGCAAAACCCGTGTGCTGTACGGACCGGAATCGATTAAGGACAGCCTGGGAAGCTTGAGCTTCCATATTTCCGCGCAGGCCTTCTTCCAGGTGAACAGCGAGCAGGCAGAAAAGCTGTATAACAAAGCGCTGGAGTTTGCGGCGCTGAGCGGCAAGGAAACCGTGGTGGACGTTTACTGCGGTACAGGTACGATTTCTCTGTATCTTGCACGTCACGCCAAACAGGTTTATGGTATCGAGATTGTAGCGCCTGCGATTGAAAACGCCAAGAAAAATGCAGAAGAAAATAAATGCGCTAATGCGGAATTTATCTGCGGTGATGCTGCTGTGGAGCTGCCGAAGCTGCTTGCAGGCGGCGTGCGTCCGGACGTTTTGGTAGTGGATCCTCCGCGTGCGGGCTGCGAGCAGAAGGTGCTGGCAGCGATTGCCGAGGTGCAGCCTGAGCGCGTTGTTTATGTGTCCTGCAATCCTGCGTCCTTGGCACGTGATTTGGCGTTTATGGAGCAGCATGGGTATAAGGCGATTGTAGCGCAGCCGGTGGATATGTTCCCGATGACGAGCCATGTTGAGTGCGTCACCCTGCTCACTAGGAGCTGAGCGACGCGGTGAGCAGCTGGTGCGCACCATGTGATAGCCGTCCAAGAATGCGAGCGAGAGCGAAGCATGATTGGAGACGGCGAACCGCTGAAACTGTGGTAGTGTTAAACTGTGCTGATAAATTTGATTTGAGAGAAAGTGGTGGGGATATTGGTAAAAAACAAAGCCGAAATAACCATCCGTTCCAGCGCAGCGGAATATCTGACTTATGTTGCCTCTGTGGGGGACCAGCAGGACAGCATTGAGATGCGCTACGAAGATGAGAATATATGGCTGACACAGAAAGTGATGGCAACTTTGTATGATGTAGGTGTAAACACCATAAATTATCATATTAAAAAGATATTCGAGGATAGTGAATTACAGGAGGGTTCAGTTATTCGAAAATATCGAATAACTGCTGCTGATGGAAAAAAGCTATAGCACAAATCACTATTCTTTGGAGATGATTATTGCAGTAGGATTTAAAGTCAATTCTGAGCGTGCAGTGCAGTTCCGTAAATGGGTAAATAAGATTGCCAAGGACTACACCATTAAAGG
>ENA-OQCZ01000159-OQCZ01000159.1-human-gut-metagenome-genome-assembly--contig:-NODE-159-length-24168-cov-17.206397_pt1 | contig 24168 bp, 19 predicted proteins | sample MGYA00242505_ERZ504594 | MGnify/ENA primary metagenome ERZ504594 (study PRJEB26092, sample SAMD00036329) | human gut metagenome | host: Homo sapiens | study: EMG produced TPA metagenomics assembly of... | reverse complement strand
GTTTTCAGCGTCTATTGGTTCTTTTCAAGGGCTTCCTGCTGAGGCTTCGGAAGTCATTCTTTTGCCTCAGCGCTTGGCGCTCAAGTATAATACCACACCCCTGCCTCCTTGTCAACACTTTTTGACAACTTTTTTCATCTTTTTTCTTGCGCTGCTGAAAAACGTTCATTTTCTTGTATTCAACGTTCTCTTTTTACGCAAAAAAGCCGCCTGCACATTCCTGCACAGACGGCCTTATATTACTTCTATAATAGAGTTAGCGGATCTCGATGCCCAGCTTGAACTTCAGGTTGCCGAGGATCTTCTTGACCACGCGCTCCACTTCCTCAGCGGAAACTTCCTTTTTCGGGTCGGACAGAGACAGGGTGAACGCCATGCTCTTTTTGCCCTCGCCGAGATTTGCGCCGCGGTAGATATCGAACAGCTTGATCTCACCCACCAGAGGGCTGGCCTTCTTGATGGTTTCTTCGATCTCGCCGCAGGTGGTCTTTTCGTCGCAGACCAATGCCAGATCACGTTTGACAGCAGCGTAGGGGCTGAGCGGCTGATAGCGCAGCTCACCGTCCACGCAGGACATCAGAGCCTCGTAGTCCAGCTCACCCAGATAGATATTCTGGTTGTCCTTCTGATCCTTTGCAATTTCCAGCTCGCCGTTGATCTCGTTGGACAGCTTGCCGAACACGCCCAGACGCTTGTCACCACAGTAAACAGCGGCGCTGATGCCGGGGTGCAGCCACGGGGTTGTCTCGCGCTTATAATCAAAGCTCAGGCCAAAGCCGGCTGCCAGTGCTTCCAGTGCACCCTTGACCGTGAAGAAATCTTCTTCGGGGCCGAATGCACCAATGCAGAGGGTCTGGCGCTCGTGCGGATGCTCATTGATGGGCAGTTCCTTGGCAAGATACACCGGTGCCATCTCGAACAGACGGCCTTCCGTGTTGCCCTTCTTGAGATTGTCCACGATGACATTCAGCATGGAGGGAGCCAGCAGGGTGCGCATGATGGACAAATTCTCGCTGATGGGGTTCAGGATGCGGATGGCCTTGCGGGCTTCATCATCCGCCGGGATGTGCAGCATATCCAGTTCTGCGTTGGAGTAGAAGGCCAGCGTGGAGGCCTCATAGAAGCCCTGTGCGGCCAGCAGACGCTTGGTCTTGAGCTGCTGCTTCTGGTCATAGTTCAGACCGCCGTTTGTAACGGAGGCAGTGTTCAGGAAGGTGGGCACAATGTGGTCGTAGCCGTACTCCCGGATGACCTCCTCGGCCAGATCCGGGAAGCTCTCCACGTCCTCGCGGTACAGGGGTGCGGACACATCCCAGCTGCCATCGGCCTGTACATCCACCGTGAACTCCAGACGCTGCAGAATGTCGATCATGGTCTGATCCGGCACGGTGATACCCAGCACGCCGCAGATCTTAGCCGGAGTGGTAACGATGTGCTTGCGCTCCATCGGGCGGCCATCGGTCAGGTCATATTCCAGTGTGGTGATGTCGCCGCAGTCCAGCTCCTGGATCAGGTGCAGGGCACGGGCAAGGCCCAGTTCAGGAGAGTGACGGTCCACGCCCTTCTCGTAGCGGGCAGAAGAGTCGCTGTTCTGGCCCAATGCGCGGCTGGTCTTACGCACGCAGTCGCGGGCGAAGGTGGCACACTCAAACAGCAGGCTGGTGGTGTTCTCATCCATGCCGGAGTTTGCGCCGCCCATGATGCCGGCAAGTGCCACCGGCTTTTCGGCATCGCAGATGACCAGATTGTTGGGGTTCAGAGTGAACTCCTTCTCATCCAGCGTGACGATCTTTTCGCCCGCATGGGCGCGGCGCACATCGATGGTGCGGCCGGCGACCTTGTTCAGGTCAAAGGCGTGCATGGGCTGACCCATTTCCAGCAGGGTGTGGTTGGTGATATCCACCACATTGCTGATGGAGCGCAGGCCGCACAGAGCCAGATGGCGCTTCATCCAGCGGGGAGACTCGCCCATGCGGATGTTGCGCACATAGTGTGCCATGTAGCGGGGGCACAGGTCCGGAGCCTCCACCTTGACGGTGATGGGCGCATCCGGCTCGCAGACGGTCTTGTAGTCCATGGCGGGCATGTGCAGGGGCTTGCCCAGAACGGCAGCCACCTCGCGGGCGATGCCCAGAACAGACTGGCAGTCCGGGCGGTTTGCGGTGATGGAGATATCAAAGATATAGTCGTCCAGACCCACCACGGGAGCAATGTCGGTGCCGGGGACAGAGTCCTCGGGCAGGATGAGCAAGCCGTAGACCTCAGAGCCCGGGAACAGGTCGTCGTTCAGGCCCAGCTCTTCGCCGGAGCACAGCATACCGTTGGACTCCACGCCCTGCATCTTGCGGGCCTTGATCTTGATGCCGCCGGGCAGGGTGGAGCCATCCAGAGCAGCGGGCACGCAGTCGCCCAGCTTCATGTTGGCGGCACCGGTGCTGATGCGGATGTCGTGGCCGTAGTCGCCGCAGTCCACCACACACTTGGTCAGGTGGGTGCCCTCCTGCTTTTCCATCTCCACGATCTTGCCGACGACCACCTTGCTGATGCCGGCATCCAGCGGGATCAGCTCTTCGACCTCAAAGCCGCAGGAGAAGAGCTTTTCCTCCAGTTCCTGCGCAGTAACGTCGATATCTACAAATTCTTTTAACCAGCTGAAAGGTACTTTCATTGTTTGTTCTCTCCCCTCTTATTCGTGGAACTGCTTGAGGAACTGCAGGTTGTTCTCGAACATCAGGCCGATGTTGTTGATGCCATACTTCAGCATGGCGATACGCTCGATGCCGATGCCGAAAGCGAAGCCGGAGTACTCGTCCGGGTCGATGTTGCAGTTCTCCAGCACCTTGCGGTTGACAACGCCGCCGCCCAGCACCTCAATCCAGCCGGTGTGCTTGCACAGCGGGCAGCCCTTGCCGTGGCACTCGAAGCAGCTCACATCCACCTCCACGCTGGGCTCGGTGAACGGGAAGTAGGAGGGACGCAGGCGGGTGCGGGTGTCAGCGCCGAACAGCTTCTGCACGAAGGTATTCAGTGCGCCCTGCAGGTCGCCCAGCGTGATGCCCTTATCCACCACCAGACCTTCCATCTGGTGGAACATGGGGCTGTGGGTGGCGTCCGAGTCGGAGCGGAACACACGGCCGGGCATCAGGATCTTGATGGGCGGCTTCTGAACGTCCATGGTGCGGATCTGGCCGCCGGAAGTCTGGGTACGCAGCAGGAACTCCTCCGACAGGTAGAAGGTGTCCTGCATGTCGCGTGCCGGGTGATCCTTGGGCACGTTCAGGCGGGTAAAGTTGTGGTCATCGTCCTCGATCTCCGGGAAGGTCCCCACCGAAAAACCCATGCCGGAGAACACGTCGATGATCTGGTTGGTGATCAGGGTCAGCGGGTGCAGACCGCCCACAGAGCGGGTCTTGGCGGGCAGGGTGATATCCACCGTCTCCGCAGCATTGCGGGCAGCAAGCTCTGCCTGCTTCACCTGTTCTGCAGCAGCGTCATAGTCTGCCTGCACCTTTGCCTTGAGTTCGTTGATGATCTTGCCCATGGCAGGACGCTCTTCCGGCGCAACGGTGCGCAGATTCTTCATCAAGGCAGGGATCTTGCCGTTTTTGCTGAGGTACTCCTGCCAGAAGGAGGCCAGCGTTTCCTTGCCGGACACCTGACCAAGGCTTTCAGCGGCCTGTTTTGCCAGCTCGTCGATCATTGCTTGCATGGATGTTCTCTCCTTTATTCTTCGTGTTGATGAGCGGAGTGCAACAAAAAAGCTCCGTCCCCTGCCCGATTTCTCAGGCAAAAGGGACGAAGCTGTTGATTCTTAGCTCCGCGGTACCACCCGGTTTCCACCCGTGCACAGATGCCGGGCGGCTCTCAGAACGCCGTAACGGGGCGTGGCCGTTCTGTACTACTGCTGTTTCGCACAGACCGCTCAGGAGCGAACTTCAGCACAGATACACCCGGAAGCCCTCTCAGCCGGTGAAGCTTCTCTCTTTGCCGTGTACGCCATGCCTACTCTCTCCGTCGCTGCGTTTGGGAGTATTCAGGTTTTATAACCAAGAGCTATGTTACCACATTTCGGGACAGTTTGCAAGGGCTGTGCAGCCACTTTCCGCAAAAATCGCGTTCGGTGGAGGTTTTTTCACAAAGCCGCAGCCATTATGAATCGTTTATGTCATCCATTATGAGCTGAAACAATTCTCCCAGGTCGATCAGTGGCGCAAACTCTTTATCAACTTTGTAATCATCTGAAATTTTTACCACGACCACACCGTCGATCTGCTGGATATATCCTTCCTGCGGATAGACTGGCATCTGTTCCAGCTCTGTTCTGCTGTACAGTTCCCCATACTGTTCCACCGAGCAATGCTTGAGTTTTGCCGGAGTAATATCCCTGAAAACCGCTTTCCAAGACGCTCTGGCCGAGTAATCGTTCAGCCAGAAGCGGCCCATCTGCGCATACGGATTTGCATAGAGGTAATACTCCCTCTTCATAAAACTGGAGTTCGAGCTGGGTCTGCCCACAAACAGTACCGGCAGCTGCTCGTTATCGTCAAAATATCCGCTGCTCATCAGGTCGTCCGCAATGTGATCCGACATGCTCTTGAGTGTTTTTCTTCCCTCATACATAGCTTCCTGATCGATCACGGCAGAGCAGACATTGCCATAGACGACCAAAACCGCAAGTACTACAGCCCCTGTCCGGGCAGCACGTACATACTTTTTTACCATAGGCTGATTTGTGCGCGTCCCTTCAAGCAGCAGCAGACATACCGGCACGAACAGATTCAATCCTTCGCCCATCTGCAAAAGCCAGACCGCCTCGCTTGTGATCAGCATGATGGCATTGCACATGATGGGCAAAACGATCAGCGCTGCCACTCCCAGAAGGATATATTCCCAATTTTTCCGGTGAAGCATTTTTCTGAAGCGGTTCAGCAGTCCGATGCTCAGCGCCAGAAATACCAAAACGAAAAAGCCCACCGGCTGCAGAATGTTATGCCGATAGTAATTCTGAAAAAAGTAAGCTCCAAACAGTTGGTAGGTCTCTGCAATGGCATTGGGCAGATTTTTCAGTATAGAAAGTACCGAAACATCCGCTCCTCCATTATAACTTGCCATCTGCCATCCACATGCCCATACGATCAGCTTTGTGAGCAGGAAATACAAAACCATTCCTGCAGCTGCGCTGCAAAGACTTCTTCCAATGTGGGCATGGACCTTTTCTCTGTCCACATTGCGGAACAGAAGCAGCAGAAGATATGTCAGCAGGAGCAGACAAAAGTTATCAAGGCTCGTCTGATAGCACGCAAGGCTCATGACCAGAAGCAGTGCTCCCTGTACGACCGCTTTTCTAAAATCTGCGGCACGAACCACACGCTCTGCCGCCAGAACAGAAAACAAAAATGAGCAGCCAAACACCGGCGACTGAAAGCGATATGACAGCTGTATTTCAGTGACCGTGCTGGCCAGAACAGCCATACCCGCCAGATAGGTCACGACAGAATCCTTCTCTGTAAAAAACTTCCGAAGCAGGGTAACAGCCAGCGCCGACATGGAAAGTGTCAGCAATGAATTGAAAGGTTCCGTCTGGATGCCAAACCGCAGCGCATCGATCACCGGCCAGAGCCATCGGCCCGTGACTACCTGCCAATAGCCGCCGAAGAACCATGTATTGTTCCACAATCCGTCAAATGTATTGGTCAGCCGCTGGCTGATCAGCAGGAAAAACACTACCGCCGAAAACAGCAGCATCACCAGAAAATATCTTAGATCCGATATATCCAGCCCAAGGTCGTCCGGTTTCTGTACATCGATTTTTTCTTTCATCGTTATTTTCTCCATCTGTCCTGTTTTATGTTCTCAGTCTCATTTGTTATTCATCAACCAGATAATCCTCTGAAATTTTGATCACATATACACCGTCCATTTCCTGCATGGAGCCTTTCTCAGGGAATGTCGGCATTCGTTTGATTTCTTCTGTCCGGATCAGTTCGTCATATACCTCATCACTGCACAGCTCCAGCTGCATCGGTGTGAGGTCACGAAACACCGCATTCCATGAATAGCGCATTGTGGCGGCATTTTCTTTTTCGAAAAGGCCCACCTGTGCGTAGTCGTTCGCATCCCAATAGATGATGTGTGTCCGGAACAGTGGGCTTGCACTGGGGCGGCCTACCAGCATCACTGGCAGTTTTTCCGGCAAATCATAATAGCCCTCTGCCACCAGCTCACCGGCCACAAGGTCCGCGATTTGTTTTGTTGCCTTGCGTCCCTCATACATCGCCTGCTGATCGATAGCCGACATGAATACGCTCCCGTAAACGACAGCAGCCGCCGTAAGCAGGATCAGTGCTTTTTCTGCTTTATTCCAGCATTTGCGGAACGCATCACAGGCTGTTTTTCCCTCCCGGCTGCTGTCCAATAGCCAGAAACAGACCGGCAGGAACAAGGCCAGACCTCCGGACATGGGAATATAAAACGACGCCTGCGAGGTTGCCACCATAAATACCGTGCACATCATGGGCAGCACCAGCAGCGCTGCTGTGCCATAGAAAGTGTTTTCCCAATCTTTCCGGCGTATGAGCCGAACCAGTCTGCACGCAAGCGCGGCATCCACCACACAAAAAATCAAAGCAAATACAACTGCAGTTTCCTGCAGCGTATTGTGTTTTACAAGGGTACCAAAGAAATACCGATAAAAAAGCTCATAGCACTTTTCAACGCTGAAAGGAAGATTTTTCAGAATTCCAGACACTGAAATATCTGCGCCACCCTGGTAATCGGCCATCGCCGTTCCCGTCGCCCACAGTGTAATCTTTAAGATCAGCAGATACAGCACTGCGCCGGATGCAGCACTTGCCAGGCTTTTGCAAATATATTCCCGAATCTTTTGTTTTTCTCCATTCTGGAAAAGTAGTAGGAGAAAATAGGCCAGCAGCACCAGACAGAAACAGGCAAGGTTCGTCTGGTACAGGCCAAGGCTCAGTGCCAAAAGCACCGCTGCCGGCACAATGCTGCTTACGGCTGATTTTCCCCGGATCACGTGCTCTGTAGCCAGCATTGCAAAGAAAAACGAAAATCCGTACTCCGGTGCAATGAAGTGAAACGAAAGATAGCACCCGACCACAACATTGGAAACATAGCATAAACCTGCGAGCCAGTCAATGCAGGATGTTCTCATCCATGCCGGTTTGAAGAGCATATGAAGCCTGGTGACTCCAAGAGAAACCAGCACCAAGCACACCACCGCATTGATGGGTTCTAGCTGCAGACTGAAACGCAGAAAACTGGTCACCAGCCAGAACCATCGTCCGTTGGAAAGCTCCCATGCTCCCGCCATGTACTCAGCCGTTGTCCACAGACCATCCACTGTGTTCGTCAGCTTCAAGCTGATCAGCGGAAAATAGACCATCACCGCAAAACCCAGCATCACACAGAAATATTTCTTATCCAACTCCCGCAGCCAGTGTCTGATATCTGCTTTTATTTTTACAAACATGATATTCCTCTCCATCCATAAACTTCTGCTTTTCAGTATATCAAACTCTTCCACATGGTTCAATAAAAAAATCCCCTGCCGGGCAGTCGGCAGAGGATCTTGCGTATTTTTCCAGAGTGCTTTATTTTGCCACGATTTCTGCAGCCAGAGCATCCATCTGGGCTTCTGCGGCGGCATTGGCGGCAGAACGGATGGTGACCACATTCTCACAGACCGTGATGTTCTTCATGCTTTCCAGCTCGGCGCGCATGAGCTTTGCGGCCATAGGTGCCCATGTGCCATTCTCCATCAGACCCACCGTGCGGTTCTGGAAGCTCTTGGTCTTGAGGTGGGTCAGCAGATTTTCCATCGGCGGGAAGAGGAAGCCGTCGTAGGTGGCGCAGGCCAGCACGATCTTTCCGCAGCGGAAGGCTTCGGTGACAGCATAGGACACATCGGTGCGGGTCAGGTCCATCTCCACGACCTTTGCGCCCTTTGCACGCAGCTTTTCTGCCATGAGGTGGGCTGCTGCACGGGTGTGGCCGTGGATGGAAGCACTTGCCACAAGGATTTTTTCCGGCTCCTCGGGCTTGTAGCTGGACCAGATGTCATAGTAGTTCAGGTACTTGCCCAGATCTCCGGTCAGCACCGGGCCGTGCAGCGGGCAAATGGTCTGGATGTCCAGAGCCGCGGCCTTTTTCAGCAGCGCCTGCACCTGCGGGCCGTATTTCCCCACGATGTTCAGGTAGTAGCGGCGGGCTTCGCTGGCCCAGTCGGCCTTTTCGTCAAACTTTGCCACAGCGCCAAAGCGACCGAAGCCATCCGCGGAGAACAGCACCTTTTCGGTGGATTCATAGCTGACCATGACCTCCGGCCAGTGCACCATGGGGGCAAACACAAAGGTCAGGGTATGTGCACCGAGAGAAAGGCTCTCGCCGTCCTTCACCACTACACGGCGCTCCTTGGCAATGGCATCAGCGCCAAAGAACTGGTCCATATACAAAAAGGTCTTGGCGTTGCCCACCACCTGCATCTCAGGGTAGAGTGCCGCCAGCTTTGCAATGTTGGCACCGTGGTCCGGCTCCATGTGGGAGACCACCAGATAATCCGGCTTACGGCCTGCCAGAGCTTCGGTCAGGTTTTCCAGCCACGGCTCGGTAGCGCGGGCATCCACCGTATCCAGAACGGCGGTCTTTTCGTCCAGAATGACATAGGAATTATAGCTCACGCCGGTGGGCACCGGATACTGGCTCTCGAACAGGTCGATGGTGGTATCATCCACGCCAACGCCCAAAATGGCTTCACTGATCTTGTTTACGCTCATAATGCTCGGTCTCCTTATTTATATTTTTATGCAGTGCCGCGTTTCTGCGGCGATTGTTTCTGAGAACAGTTCCTATCATACCACATCGTCAGAAAAATCGCAAGGGATAACGTGGGAATATTCTGCACATCAGAGCTCTTCCCCATTCTCCGGCAGCTTTGCCGTTACCGGCCTGCCCGGCTCAGCATCCAGTTCCAGCAGAGCGGCAGCAGCGCTTTCGTCCATGGTCTGCACCGCGCGCAGCTTGCGGCTGATGGCACGGCTGCGCACGCCAATGAGATTATCCAGCTCTTCGTCGGTCTGGCGCAGGCGCTGCTGCATCTTGGAAAGCCCCTGCCCGAACTTGTCAAATTCGGTCTTCACCGCACCCAGCAGCTGCCATACCTCACCGGAGCGCTTCTGGATGGCAAGGGTCTTGAAGCCCATCTGCAGGCTGTTGAGCAGCGCTGCCATGGTGCTGGGGCCTGCAATGTTCACCTGATAGTCCCGCTGCAGCACTTCCAGCAGGCCCGCGTTCACCACCTCGGCATACAAACCCTCGAAGGGCAGGAACAGGATACCGAAGGCCGTGGTGTAGGGCGGCTCCACATATTTTTCCCGGATGTCCTTGGCCTCGGCCCGCAGCACCAGTTCCAGTGCGTGGCGGGCGTTCTCCACGGCCTGCGCGTCGCCGGATGCCTGCGCATCCTGTAAATGGGCATAGGTGTCGCCGGGGAACTTGGAGTCGATGGGCAGCCACACCGTGCCGCCGTCCGCGCCGGGCATCCGGATGGCGTACTCCACCCGCTGGGTGCTGCCCGGAATAGTGGCCACGTTGGTGTCGTACTGTTCCGGGGCAAGGATCTCTTCCAGAATGGCTCCCAGCTGGATCTCACCCAGAATACCGCGGGTCTTCACACCGGAAAGCACCTGTTTCAGCCCGCCCACATCAGCGGCAAGGTTCTGCATTTCGCCAAGACCCTTGTACACCTGTTCCAGCTGGTCGTTCACCGCCTTGAAGCTTTCGGTCACCCGCTTCTGCAATGCATCCTGCAGCTGTTCGTCCACCGTATGGCGGATCTCGTCCAGCTTCTGGGCGTTCTGGGCCTGCAGGGCAGTCATGCCCTCGGCAAGGGTGCGGCGCATCTCTTCCAGCTTGCGGGCGTTGGAGGCTTCCAGCCCCTGCAGGCGCTGCTCCATGTTCTGCTGCTGGGTGCCCTGCCCTGCGGCAAGGGCGGTGCTCATGCTCTGCACCGAGGCCTGCAGCGTTTCACTGATGTGGCCCATAGCGGCAAGGTTCTGCTGCGCCATCTCTGCCAGCTTCGCGTCCATCTGGCGGTTCTGCGCTTCCAGCTGCTGACGCAGCCATTCCTTCCGTTCTGCATCGTCCCGGTTTGCGGCAGGCTTTGCCGAGCGGTACAGCAGCAGGGCCATCATCAGGCAGATGGCCACCAGAAGCACCGTGTAAAGAAACGCTAAAAATTCCATAATGTCTCCTATTGCAAAATCCGGGCTGTGCAGCTGCAAAGCCCGGATCTGCGTACTTTATATTATTTTGTCTGTTCTTCCCAGAAGGCAGCGGCTTCGTCCAGCCAGCCATCCGCAGCCGTGCCGCGGCCAAGGCCGATGCCATGGGCTGCGTGGTCATATACCACCTCTTTGTAAGGTACGCCATGCGCGGCCAGTGCCTTGCTGAGGGCCGGCCCCTGCAGCGGCCAGCACAGCAGGTTCAAGGTCAGGTCATCCCTGCCATACCAGAAGTACACCGGCGGATAGTCCTCTGTGATCAGGTCGGCAAGGCTGTATTCATAGTAGAACCGGCCGCACACAAAGGGGTCGATGCCCACACGGTAGATCGGTGTGATCTCGGAAAACTGCACGATGGGATACGCCAGGATCACTGCGCCGGGCTTGGGCAGGCCATAGTTTTTATAGCCCAGAGCGTCCGATGCAAACAGGCCCGCCAGATGTCCGCCGGAAGAATAGCCGATCAGGGCGTAGCTTTCCGTCTGCACACCGAACTGCTGTGCGTGGCCGGTGATGTACTTCACCGCCCGTGCAATGTCCTCCATGGGGCCGTTGTTGTCATTATCCGGGTAGGCGCGGTAGCGCATCACGAACACCGCATAGCCTTTCTGGTGCAGCTGGTAAGCTGTGGAGATGCACTCCTTTAACTCCGCCGTGCGGTTGAGGATGTTGCCGGAGAGCACCAGCGCATACTTTGCATCCGGCGTGCTGGCCGGGTAGTAATAGAACTCCGCATTGTTGCGGGAGCTGTCCTCGGCGATCTCCTGCTCCGAGTAGAGCTTATAGGTGATCTGCACGCCCGCATTGTAATTGCGGATGAGCAGGTTCAGACCATCGGCACAATCCTGTGCCACATGGCTGCTCACATATTTTTCCAGCGTCTGGTCATTGCACCAGTCCTCGGTGCCGGGCAGGTTCTGCTCCTTGGAATAGGTCCAAACGCCTGCGCCAAGGATGCTGGGGTTTGAGCGGATCTCGCCCATGGTGGTCTGCGGCGTGATATCCGGCTCGCCATACTCTGCTGCAAATGCGGGCAGCGCCATCATCAGCAGAAGACAGATACAGGCTGCTGCGGTGCATATCCTGTGTTTCAACTCAACATCTCCTTTTCAGCCGACCTGTTCCTCCCAGAAGGCAACTGCTTCATTCAGCCAGCCCTCTGCATCGGTGCCCTTGCCTGCGGCCACTGCATGGGGAGCATCATCATACACATGGTAGATATGCGTCACATGGTTGCGGGCCAGTGCCTTTTCCAGAACAGGCCCCTGCGCCGACCAGCACATGGTCATAAGGGTCATGTCGTTTTTGCCGTACCAGTGATAGGTAGGCGGGTAATCCGGTGTGATGTAATCAGACAATGTCATTTTATAATACCGCTGCTTGCACACGCCGGGGTCCAGCAGGATATTATAGACCGGTTTGAACTCCAGAAAGGTGTTTACCGGGTAGCCCAGCAGCATGGCACCGGGCTTTGGCAGGCCGTAATTTTTGTAGCCCACCGCGTCGGTGCCGAACAGTCCGGCGATCTGCCCGCCTGAGGAATAGCTTACAATGGCATAATCCTCCGCCTGCACGCCAAACTGTCCTGCATGTTCCGTGATGTATTGCACCGCGCGGACCACATCCTGCAGCGGCGCATTGTTGGAAGCCTTCATGCCGATGCGGTAGCGCAGCACGAACACCGGATAGCCCATTTCGTGCAGGTTCCATGCAGTGGAAATGCCCTCGCGGATCTCCGCACTGACCACAATCGCATTACCGCCGATCACCAGCGCATATTTCTGGTTCGCCTGCGCCCCTTCTGCCGGCAGATAATACAGTTCCACACCGTCCCGGCTGGTATCCTGCGCGATCTCCTCCGCCGTATAAAGCGGGAAGGTCACCCGCTGCCCAGCGTTATAGGTGCGGATCAGATAGTTCAGTCCATCCGCCGCATCCTGTGCCGTCCAGTGATTGGAAAGGCAGCTCAGCGGCTGCGCGTCCCAGTACATCCGGTCCAGCACACGGTCCTGATCCAGCGAGTAGGTGTAGATGCCCGCACCCACAACGCTGGGGTTGGAGCGGATCTCTGCCATTTTGGTGCGCGGTGTGATGTTGGCCTGACCAAGCTCCTCCGCAAACGCCGGCTGTGCCAGCAGGATCATCAGGCCAATACCAAACATCACCGTGCGCAATCGATTTCTCACAGCAATCCCCCGTTTATCTCTTTATTTGCACTGTTTTTCCCAGAATGCCGTTGCCTGCCGGATCCAGCCGTCCGCATCGGTGTGGCGGCCCGGGCCAATGGCGTGGGGTGCGTTCTCGTACACATGGCACTCATAAACAGCCCCGCTCTCCCGGAGCTTGCGCTCCAGCAGCGGCCCCTGCTGGGAGTAGCACATGCGCTGCATATAAAGATCATTTTTGCCGTAGAAGAAATAGGTAGGGGTAAAGTTTTCGTTCACCACATCCGAAATATCGGTCCAGTAGTAACGCCAGCCAAGCACCAGCGGGTCAATGGCCAGCTGATACAGCGGCTTCACCTCAAAGAAATCGTTGATGGGGTAACCCAGCAGCAGCGCTGCAGGCTGTGGGAGGCCAAATGCCTTATAGCCGAACTTTTCGTTGTCTGAGCCGATCAGGCCCACGATGTGTCCGCCGGAAGAAAAGCCCATCAGCGCATAGTTTTCGCGCTGAACGCCAAACTGATCTGCATTTTCGGTCAGGTACTTTACGGCATTGGCAATATCGTACAGTGGCGCATTGTCGGATGCATTCAGGAAAGAGCGGTACCGCAGCACAAAAGCCGCATAGCCCAGCTCGTGCAGCTGGTTGGCAATGGATGCACCCTCGTTCAGCTCTGCGGTGGTGTTGCCGCCGTTGCCGGGCACCACGATGGCGTACTTTGCGTTGGCTGTTTTAGCCGGGAAATAATACAACTGCACCATGCCCAGAGAAGGATTTTCCGCAATTTCTTCCGGGGTATACACCTGCCATGTGATCTGTACGCCCCTGTTGTAGTTTTCGATCACAAGGTTCATGCCTTCGGCGGCATCCTCGGCAGCCGCGTAGCTTACATAGCCCTCAATGGGCGTATCATCGTACTGCGTGCTGCCCTCGATCCATTCGTTGCAGTAGGTATAGTAGCCGGAGCCTTTGATGCTGGGGTTCTCCCGCAGCTCTTTCATGGTCGTCTTTGTTGTGATGTTCGGCTCGCCGTACTCTGCAGCAAATGCCGAAAGCGATACGCACGCCAGCATTCCCAGCGCGCACACCATCGTTCTGATCCACTTCATTTTGGGACATCCTCCATTCTGCAGCGGCGTATCCTGCCGTGCTTTTCTTTGTTATGATTTATTGTATCACAAACCTTCCGCTTGTCAAAGAAATTTCTGTGCAGTACGGCGCTTGTACCGCACCGCAAATTCTGCTATACTGGAGCCGGATATTTTTGAGAGTTGAGGGCGCGGAAAGCTATGCACTTTCCGCCGGGATCGAAATATGAGTAAAATCGAGATCCGGCCCATGGAGCCGGAAGACTGGAGCGCTGTTTCCAGAATTTATTTGGAGGGCATTGCTACAGAACATGCCACTTTTCAGACCACCTGTCCGCCGTATTCTGCGTGGGATGCTTCCCACGCAAAAGAATGCCGACTGGTACTGCTGGCCGACGGCGTGATCGCCGGGTGGACGGCGTTGCGCCGGGTGGACCCGCGCTGGTGCTACCGCGGCGTTGCCGAGGTGAGTATTTACGTGGGTGAGCAGTTCCGGGGCCATGGCCTTGGTTATCACCTGCTGACCGAGCTGTGCCATCAGGCAGAAAAGGCCGGCTACTGGACACTGCAGTCCACCGTGCTGCAGGACAACGCTGCCAGCCGCGCCCTGCACACAAAATGCGGCTTTCGCTTAGTGGGCCGCCGGGAACGCATTGCCCGCGACTGTCACGGCCGCTGGCTGGACACATTCTTAATGGAATACCGCGCTGCCGCCAATGAACCGGAAGGATATAAAAAGCTGTAAGATGCAAAAGAACTCCGCACCCTGTGAGGTGCGGAGTTCTTTTTTGTCCATTGATAAAATGATAAAGGTAAAAACAGGCTTACCACTCTTCGCCGTCGATGTCCACGCTGCCGTCCACCACGGCACCGGCGCGGGAACGCTGGAACATGCTTTCCACCACGGCGCAGTACTTATCGGCCAGACAGACGATGACGGCTTCGCGGCAGGTGGGCACATGACGGAAGGTCAGCGGCCACATGTGGCTTGCAATGATGCTCTGTTCCTTTCTGGTAATGCTGAACACCCGCTTTGCATTGACGCAGGCATAACCCGGATGGGAGAAGCCGTGCATCTCAAACAGGCGGCGCAGGCCGTGAAAGGTACCGGTGGTGTGCCAGTCGTACAGATAAAAATCATGCAGCAGGGCACCCACTGCCAGCGAGGTCTCGTCAGCGTGCAGATGCAGACGGCGGTTGAGCCAGAAGCTCACCAGCGCCACATTCTTGCAATGCTGGTAGGTGGTGACAGAGCCGTGCTGGATGTACTCCCGCATCCGCTGCACATCCGGGTGATGATCGTATTTTTCAACGATGGCATAAAGCTGTTCGCGCTCGATCTCAGAAAGCTGCATGCTGCAAAATTTCCTTTCGCTTTAAGGTGATGTTTTCAGGAGCGGAGCTGGACCGGATTGGAATTGCCGAAGTTCTCTGCACTGGAAGGGTTCTCCCGCTTGAGAGAAAGATCTACCAGATACTGCTTGCCGTCGCCCAGTTCTTCCAGCTGGGCCAGTTTTGCCTTTGCGGCGGCTTCGTCTGGGTACCACTGGATCAGGAAGAAATTTTCTTTCTCTACCCCGTAGTACAGCCACTGGCCGTCGGCACGCAGCCAGTCGTCCAGATGATCCACTTCTTCGCCGTCCGGCAGGCCAAGGCCTTCTTCGGCATAAAGGTTTTCCGGTTCCACCTGCAGCATTTCGATCACCTGAATGGAGCTTTGCAGGTATTCGTCCTGCGAGACCGTCTTGTCCGAAAGCTCCCATCCGGTGAGAAAAGCCTGCATCATCAGGTCGCGCACAGAGATGCGCGGCAGGGTCGGGTCCATAACCATAGGTATTTCCTTCTTCCTTTAGTTTGTCCCTGCTGACCAGTATACGTCAAAGGCTTATGCAAGTCAACAGTTTAATTGTGAATTTTTTGTAGGTTCGTTCAAATATATCCAGACTTAACAGACGGAAAAGGCAAAAGTGTCTCCCAGCCATTCCACTGCCAGTTCCACCCAGTGATGCCGGTGGCGGCTGGGCTGGTCCACCTCTGCTGTGCTGATGCTGGTACCGTGCACCCCCTTTTCAAACAGATGCGCCTCGCATGGCACACCCGCCCGGTGCAGAGCGTTCACCAACATCAGGGTGTTCTCCACCGGAACGGTGGCATCCTCCATGGTGGTCCATACGAACACCGGCGGCGTCTGCGGCGTGATCTTATCCTCCAGCCCGAACACCTGCTGTGCCGCCGGGTCGGCGCTGCCCGCCAGCTGCACAAAGCTGCCGCGGTGGGCATACTGCCCTGCCGTGACCACCGGATAGCCCAGAATGACCGCATTGGGCCGGGGCTGGGCCGCTTCGCCGGGAATGTCCAGCACAGCACCGGAAAGGGCCAGGTGGCCGCCCGCTGAAAAGCCGCACACGGCAATTTTTTCCGGCAGGATATGCCACTGGGCCGCGTGCTGCCGCACAAGACCAATAGCCTCGGCCAGCTGGCGCAGCGGCATGTAGTCCTTTGCCTTTTCGCAGATGGCGTAGTCCAGCACAGCGGTGTGGTACCCCGCCGCCGCAAACTGCAGCGCCACCGGGTCGCCCTCACGGGCACTCACATGGGTATAGCCGCCGCCGGGCACTACCAGCACCAATGGCCGGTCAAGCACATTCGGCATCCGCTCACAGCAATCACGCAGATAAACGGTCAGTGTCCCACCGCCGGCCAGTTCCAGCTGTTTCAGCTGCATGATATTTCCTCCTTTTACAGCATCCTTTGCGGTTCATTATAGCACAAAACGAACCATTTTTTAAACTTTTTATGAAAGCCCTTGATTTTTGCTTTTTGTCGGTGTATATTAGCACTCGAAAGTTACGAGTGCTAAGTATTCAAAAGTAATATCCTATTCCGAGTGCTTGGTGCCGAATACAGATAAAAGAGGTTTTGCATTATGGCTAAGAAAGAATTTCAGGCTGAAAGCAAAAAGCTGATGGATATGATGATCAACTCCATCTACACCAATAAGGAAATTTTCCTGCGTGAGCTGATCTCCAACGCATCGGATGCCATCGATAAGCTCTATTATAAGAGCCTGACCGATCCTTCTGTGGGCATGAACAAGGGCGATTTCCGCATCCTCATCACCCGCGATAAGGAGAACCGCATCCTGACCATTGAGGATAACGGCATCGGCATGACCAAAGAGGAACTTGAGCAGAATCTGGGCACCATTGCTCACTCCGGTTCTCTGGATTTCAAGAAGGACAACAAGGACGAGAACATCGATATCATCGGCCAGTTTGGTGTCGGCTTCTACTCTTCCTTCATGGTAGCCGATAAAGTCACCGTCATTTCCAAGGCTTATGGCTCGGATGAAGCATGGCAGTGGGAGTCCTCCGGTGTGGACGGCTACGAAATGACCCCCGCCCAGAAGGACACCGCAGGCACCCAGATCATCCTGCACATCAAGCCGGATACTGAGACGGACCACTACGACAACTTCCTCGATGAGTACGGCATCGTGGCCATCGTGAAGAAGTACAGCGACTATGTGCGCTATCCCATCCAGATGGAGCGCCAGCACGAGCGCCAGAAGCCGGAACCCGATCCCAAGCCGGAGGACTATAAGCCCGAATGGGAGACTTACACCGAGCTGGAAACTCTGAACAGCATGGTGCCCATCTGGAAAAAGCAGAAGAGCGAAGTGACCGACGAGGAGTACGCGAACTTCTATAAGGAAAAGTTTGGCGATTATACCGACCCCGCCCGCGTCATCGTCAGCCGCACCGAGGGCACTGCAAATTATAATGCCCTGCTGTTCGTGCCCAGCCACCGTCCCTACGACTTCTACACCAAGGATTATGAAAAGGGTCTGGCCCTGTACGCATCCGGCGTGCTCATTATGGAGAAGTGCGCCGACCTGCTGCCCGATTACTTCAGCTTCGTCAAGGGCATTGTGGACAGTCAGGATCTGAGCCTGAACATCAGCCGCGAGATGCTGCAGAAGGATAACCAGCTCAAGCTGATCCACAACGCTCTGGAAAAAAAGATCAAGAACGAGCTGCACGCCATGCTGGCCAATGACCGCGAGAAGTACGAGGAATTCTGGAAAGAGTTCGGCCGTCAGATCAAGTTCGGTGCTTACTCCGACTACGGCATGCACGCCGAGCTGCTGCGCGACCTGCTGCTGTTCTGGTCTGCCAAAGAGCAGAAGATGGTCACTCTGCAGGAGTATGTGGACAAGATGCCCGCTGAGCAGAAGTATATCTACTTTGCTGCCGGTGATTCTACCGACCGTCTGGCAAAGCTGCCCGCCGCTGAGCTGGTCATGGATAAGGGCTATGACGTCCTGCTGCTGACCGAGGATGTGGATGAGTTCTGCCTGCAGATCCTGCGCACCTATCCCCGCAAGGATGCCGAAGGCAAGGACGGCACTGTGGAGTTCAAGAATGTCAACAGCGGCGATCTGGGCCTTGAGACCGAGGAAGAGAAGAAGGCCGCCGAGGACGCTACCGCTGAGAACAAGAACCTGTTCGATGCCATGAAGGGCGCACTGGACGGCAAGGTGAAAGAGGTCAAGGTCTCTACCCGCCTGAAGGATCACCCTGTGTGCCTGAGTGCTGACGGCCCGCTGTCCATTGAGATGGAAAAAGTGCTGTCCAAGCAGCCCGGCAGCGAAGGCGTAAAGAGCGATAAGGTTCTGGAACTGAATGTCAACCACCCCGTGTTTGCCGTGCTGAAGGCCGCACAGGAAGCCGGTGACACCGACAAGCTCAAGAAGTATAGTGCTCTGCTGTACGCACAGGCTCAGCTGATCGAAGGCCTGCCGGTGGATGATCCCGCCGCCTACGCCGAGGCCGTCTGCAGCCTGATGAAGTAACTTTTTCCGGCAGGCAGCAGACTTACTCCCTTGCTGCTTCCACGCACATCAATATTTCCCCCTTAACAAAAAGGCCGTGCTCCGCTATAATAGAGTGGAACGCGGTCTTTTTCTGTTCTTTTGCCGGACAGTCAGGATAAATTGAGAGGTTTTTGCTCATGCAGCCCAAAAAACATTATTTTGCCCACATCCCCACCATTGCCATCTTTATTGTGTTTGCCATGTCGGCACCGCTGGGCGTGCTGCTGTTCATCTTAAAAAGCATCGATAAAAACGCCGAAAAAGAAGAAAAAGCCGCAGCACAGGCGCAGGCAGACTATCGTTCCGACCTCGGCCCCGCATCTGCGCAGATGGCCCCCCGGCAGGAGCAGGATCCCGAGGCCGCCTGCGGCACTGACCGCCCCACCGCAGAACAGAAGAGCGCTCAAACTGGCACAAGACCATTGCCGTGATCTGCACCATTCTGGGTGCTGTCTTCCTGTTTACCGGTGCGGAGGAACTGATCGACTGCCTGTTCGACTTTCCGGACTTCGACGATCTGCTCCCTGCATTGGCCACGACCATTGGCGGAGCCGGCGCACTGTGGACCGGCCTGCGGATGGACCGCACCCGCAAGCTGGAACGCCTGTTGGACAAGATCGCAGGCGACCGCGACAACATCCCGCTGGACGAGCTGTTTGCCGCCGCAGGCATCGATGCCGCAAAGGGGCGTGCTGCAGTGGAAAGCGCCATTTCCCACGGTTACTTTGGTGCCGACGCCTACATCGACAACCGCACCGCTACCCTTGTGGTGCGCGGTGCTGCGCCCCAGCCGCCCAAGCAGCCGGAACCGAAGCCTGCACCGGCACCAGCGGACCAGTACGCCGCCCTTCTGCAACAGCTGCGGCAGGTCAACGATGCCATCCCGGACCCCGTGATGACCACCAAGATCAGCCGTCTGGAAGCGGTCAGTGCCCGCATCTTTGAGCTGGCAAAGCAGGACCCCGGCAAAAAGGCTCAGCTGCAGAAATTCATGGACTACTATCTGCCCACCGCCCTCAAGCTGCTGAACACCTACGCCAGCCTTCCTGCGCAGGATGTGCAGGGGGAAAACATCGCCGATGCCAAAAAGAACATCGAGCGCAGCATGGACCTGCTGGTGACCGCCTTTGAAAACCAGCTGGACAAGCTGTTCCAGTCCGACGCACTGGACGTTTCGGCAGATGTGGCCGCACTGGAAGGGATGCTGAACATGGACGGCCTGACCGGAAACGAGTTTACAAAATAATATTTTGGGAAACAGGGAAAAGGCCCATGAGCTTTTTCCCTGTTTTTTTCAAAGCGCAAATCTCCATGTTGTGCAGGCCTCGTCCGTCCCACGCAAAGCCGTGGATTTGCAGGCATTTTTGCCAATGGTTTTTCCGTTTTATATCTAATTTTATTTCAACCGTCAAATTCCACTCTGTGCGCCAATTTCAGTCTTTTTGCAACTTTTCATCCAGATGCAACAATAACACATGGTTTTTTCTGTCCGGATTTTATATGATAAAGACAGAAGTGTGCAGGGCATCCTGTATGCGGCCCTGCACTGCAGTTCCAACCCGCTCAAAAGGAGGATTATCCTATGATGAAATCTGTTTCCGCATGGAAGCAGGAGCTTTCCAGCGGCGCTCACGCTGCCCGGCTGGCAGCACTTTACTGCTGTGCGCCCGACGAAACTCCTGCACAGGCTGCCCGCTACGAAGCTGTTCTGAATGGTCTGGATGCCACCTTTGGCCCCCATGCTGAAGCTGGTCTTTACAGCGCCCCCGGCCGCACCGAGATCGGCGGCAACCACACCGACCACCAGCATGGCCGCGTGCTGGCCGGCAGCGTGAATATTGATATGATCGCTGCCGCCGCGCCCAACACCCTGAACCAGCTGCGCGTGCAGAGCGAAGGCTACGACCTGTGTGTGATCGGCCTTGATGACCTTGCTGCCCGCAAGGAAGAGGAAAACACTACCCTCTCTCTGCTGCGCGGCGAATGCGAAGCCTTCCGTCAGCGCGGCGCAAAGCTGGCCGGTCTGGATGTGTACATTTCCTCCAACGTGCCCAAGGGCAGCGGCGTTTCTTCCTCCGCCGCCTTTGAAGTGCTGATCGGCGTGATCCTGAATGACTGCTTCATGACCGATAAAGTCTCCCCCATCGAGATCGCGCAGATCGGCCAGTGGGCAGAGAACGTCTACTTTGGCAAGCCCTGCGGCCTGATGGACCAGATGGCTTCCAGCGTTGGCAACATTATTACCATTGATTTTGCGGACCCTGCCCACCCGGATGTGGAGCCGGTGGCCGTGGATTTCTCCAAGGCAGGCCTTGCCCTGTGCATTCTGGATTCCTGCGCAGATCATGCCGACCTGACCGATGAATATGCCGCTGTGCCCGCCGAGTGCCGCGCTGTGGCTGCTGTGTGCGGCGGCGAAGTGCTGCGGGATGTGCCGTTTGAGACTTTCCTTGCAAAGCTTCCGGAGTGTCGCAAGCAGTGCGGCGACCGTGCCGTGCTGCGCGCCTTCCATATCTATGCCGATAACGACCGCGTGGCAAAACAGGTAGCTGCCCTGCGCGAGGGCGATTTTGACACTTTCCTGCGTCTGGTCAACGAGTCCGGCCACAGCAGCTGGGAATACCTGCAGAACGTGATCCCCGCCGGTTACAAGGAGCATCAGGAGATGGGCGTGACCATTGCAGCTGCCAAGCATTATCTGAACGGCAAGGGCGCTGTGCGCGTGCACGGCGGCGGCTTTGCCGGTACGGCTCAGGCCTTTGTGCCGGTGGAAATGCTGGCCGACTTCAAGGCCCACATGGAAGCCATCCTTGGTGAGGGCCGCTGCCATGTGCTGAGCATCCGCCCGGAAGGAGGCGCAGTGCTGTGATTTCTACCGCCATCCAGCAGCTCGTGAATTACGGGCTGGACACCGGCCTTATCCTGCCCGATGATGAAATTTACATCCGCAACCAGCTGCTTATGACCATGCAGCTGGACGACTTTACCGCGCCGGAGGGCGAGGTGTGCTATACCGATCTGGAAAGCATCCTCAAAACGCTGGTAGATGATGCCGTTGCCCGCGGTGTGTGCGAGGACAACTCCACCGCCCGCGACCTGTTCGACACAAAGCTCATGGGTGTATTGACCCCGCGGCCCAGCATCGTGCGCGCCAATTTCGAGGAACGCTACGAAAGCGAAGGCCCGCAGGCCGCGACCGACTGGTTCTATAAATTCAGTCAGGACACCGATTATATCCGCCGCTACCGCATCAAGCGCGACCTGAAATGGGTCACCAAGACCCCCTACGGCGATCTGGATATCACCATCAACCTCTCGAAGCCCGAAAAAGACCCCAAGGCCATTGCCGCTGCCAAACTGGCTCCCCAGAGCGCCTACCCCAAGTGCCAGCTCTGCGCCGAGAACGAAGGCTATGCAGGCCGCATGAACCACCCCGCCCGCGAGAATCACCGCATCATCCCTCTCACCATCAACGACAGCGCTTGGAACCTGCAGTACAGCCCCTACGTCTACTACAACGAGCACTGCATCGTGTTCAACAACCAGCACACTCCCATGAAGATCGAGCGTGCTACCTTCCGCAAGCTGCTGGATTTCGTGGGCCTGTTCCCCCACTATTTCGTGGGCAGCAATGCCGACCTGCCCATCGTGGGCGGCAGCATTCTCAGCCACGACCATTTCCAGGGCGGCCACTATGAATTCGCTATGGCAAAGGCTCCCGTCGAGAGGAAGTGGGTCTTCCCCGGTTTTGAGGATGTGGATGCCGGTATCGTGCACTGGCCCATGAGCTGCATCCGCCTGACCAGCGAGGATGATGCCCGTCTTGTGGAGCTGGCCGATAAAATTCTGACCGCATGGCGCGGCTACTCGGACGAAAAATGCTTCATCTTTGCCGAGACCGACGGCGAGCCACATAACACCATCACCCCCATTGCCCGGATGCGGGACGGCAAGTATCAGCTGGATCTGGTGCTGCGCAACAACATCACCACCCCGGAGCATCCGCTGGGCGTGTTCCATCCCCATGCAAAGCTGCATCACATCAAAAAGGAAAACATCGGCCTGATCGAGGTCATGGGCCTTGCCGTGCTGCCCAGCCGCCTGAAAAAGGAGCTGTTTGAGCTGGCCGATGCACTGGTGGCCCGCACCCCGGTGAGCCAGTACCCGGAAGAACTGCAGAAGCACGCCGAGTGGGCCGAGGATATTCTTGCCCGCCACCCGGAACTGAACGGCGACACCGTGCACCTCATCCTGCAGGACGAGGTGGGCCATGTGTTCGCTCAGGTATTGGCCGATGCCGGTGTCTATAAAATGGACGAGGCTGGCCGCGCAGGCTTTGTGCGGTTCCTTGCAAGCGTGCAATAATCTATTAAAAAACGCTCTCCCCCTTTCCCCCGCCGGTATGCCTTGCCGACGGGGGATTTTTATTGTTCAGTGGAGGTCCCAAGCCGTTTTCAGTCCCGTAACACAGCACAAAAAAGCCGCCTTTCGTGCCAATTAGCACAAAAAGCGGCTTTTTATCGTCTTATTTCAGGAGCAAAGAGCCTTGCGGAAGGTTATTCCGGCAGATCCTCTTCGTTCTCCAGGCTGTGCCAGACGTTCTGGACATCATCATTGTCTTCCAGCGCATCCAGCAGCTTGCCCATCAGCTTCAGCTGGTCGGGGTCGGTCAGGCGGGTGGTGGTCATGGGCACCATGGCCAGATCGTCGGAGAGGATCTCGTAGCCCTTCTCCTCCATGGCCTTGACCACAGCAGAATAGTTCTCGGGATCGGTGGTGATCTCGGCTGCATCCTCGCTGGCATCGAAGTCCTCGGCACCAGCATCCAGAGCATCCATCATAGCCTCGTCGGCATCCTTATCTTCCAGAGAGATGTCAATGACACCCTTCTGGCTGAACAGGAAGCCCACGCAGCCCATAGCACCCAAATTGCCGCCGTTCTTGTCGAAGTAGTGGCGCAGGTCGGCAGCGGTACGGTTGCGGTTGTCGGTCAGGGTCTCCACCATGACAGCAACGCCGCCGGGGCCGTAGCCTTCGTAGGTGATTGCTTCGTACTCGGTCTTATCGCCGCCCTCAGCCTTCTTGATGATGCGCTGGATGTTATCGTTGGGCACGCTCATGCGCTTTGCCTTGGCGATCAGGTCAGCCAGCTTGCTGTTGGAAGCAGGGTTCGGGCCGCCGGTACGCACGGCAACGCTGATCTCGCGGCCGATCTTGGTAAAGACCTTTGCCTTTGCGCCATCGGTCTTTTCCTTCTTGCGCTTAATATTGTTCCATTTGCTATGTCCAGACATGGGAAAGAGCCTCCTGTATATTCTCAAATCTCCGCCTGCGGGCAGACGGGCTGTGGTCGCCCGCATTGTGGCAGCACACAAAATCTAACTCTATTATTGTAGCACAACCGGGCAGAGCGTTCAAGCCTTATCCGCCCGGTTTTCAGCATTCTGCGCGGAAAAATGCGCTTTTTCTGCCCGTTCACAGCAGCCGCAGCGCCTTGGGATAATGGTTTTTCACCCGCCCGCCGGACACCTTGCCGCCGCCCAGCGGCCAGCCGTCCACCGTCACGCAGCACCAGCCGTCAGCAGCGATGCGGGCTTCCACCTCACGGCCGGAAAGATACTCCACGCAGCGCGGATCATCAAGGGTGAGTTCTTCGCGGTTTACGCACTGTGCGCCAAATGCCGTGAACAGATGGTGCTCCGGCACAAAGCGGCCTTTCTGCACGCTGCCCACAAAT